>ERZ1034763.92-NODE-92-length-52047-cov-7.798565_pt1 | contig 52047 bp, 52 predicted proteins | sample MGYA00520701_ERZ1034763 | MGnify/ENA primary metagenome ERZ1034763 (study PRJEB33766, sample SAMN09781707) | gut metagenome | biome: gut microbiome | host: Homo sapiens | place: Madagascar | study: EMG produced TPA metagenomics assembly of the PRJNA485056 data set...
CTTGAAATTCAAGGGCTGAAGGCGGTTTCTATCAACACATTTTGTCCTATAGGTCAAAAATTGCGGGTTTAGCGAAGTGTAAAACAACGCTTTTTGGATTTTTTAAGATAAATTTGTCAAAAAATCCAATTTCAAAATAGCATCGTTCTACCAGAAAATCTCCCTGTAAGAATACTCGCCCCTATAGTTAGAAGCATTGTAATCAGGATATTTGAAAGGCTTGTATACATCCTGTTTAGGGTTATCGTCCTGAGTGTATATGTACATATTGTTGTAATCCCATGTGACGATTTCATCCCTTGCATCACCGAGAATATTGACGGCTTCCGCGCAGAAAGTAGGGTGGCCGTCGTCAGGGAAACGTACAACCTGGATTCCATTGCCATCAATCATGCCACCGCGTTCAACATCGGCATTAAGAAGAATGAAATCCTGTCCATCACCAGTCCAGTTGACAGGTGTAAGAAGATTGCCATTCAGCTCATTCTCCATTTCCCATAAAGCATTGCCTTCGCTGTCATAGAAGTAGATAATGCCCTGATGTCCCCAGAAATTAACTACAACCATCTCATAGCCTTCCTTGTCAGGAAGATAGTTTGCAAGACTAACACGCTGAGCATGTCCGATTCCGTCTTTTTTGAGCAGATTACCCTCAAAATCACTTATAATAAAGCCCTCTTTACCAGCAACACATGCGAAGAAACATTTACCCTTGTTAGGACCTGTTGCAAATTTTCCCGGAACAATCTCATCAATGTGGTCTTCCATAATTGGCATTGTCCACATTTTGTTTCCGTGGCAGTCAAGCATGTTATAACCAACGAGAAGCTCATCATGTCCGTCACCATTGATGTCAATTGCATATGGAAAATGTCCTGTGTTCTTATCACTCTGGAAATGCCACATAACCTCAAGGTCATCATTTAATGCATAAACCCTGCAATATCTGTCTTTGATAAGAATATCGCGAGGCTTGTCGAGTCCCCTGAAATTGCAGATTCTCATTCCGTCAGGATTGATTCTGTCAAATGCGTAGATTTTATCAGGCACACCGATAATTGTTCCGTCTTCCTCAGGTGTTGAAAAAGGTGTTTTGGCACGTTTCTTGACTTCACCAGTAGCACCATCGAGAATAAGAATTTCAAAATTCTTGGCAGTGATTACCTCGTCACGTCCATCGCCATCTATATCATATATCTGCATAGGCATATCAGCAGAAATGTTGCCTATTTCAGTGTTGTCAGTAGGCTCGCCATGCTGCCAGAGAATATTGCCGTCAAGGTCAAATGCAGTGAGACAACTGATTGTGCCATATGCATCACGGTTTACACGTTTCTGGCATTGCGCAATTAACATCTGATACTCGTCATTGCCAAGAAGGTGTCCAAAACGCAACTGTCTTCCAGAACCGCAGCCCTTCAAATCAATCTTTTTGACAAGCTTCATCTTAGGATAGCGTTCCTGCGCCTCTTTGCAGGCAGTATTATAGGCTTCTCTTGCTGCATCAATTTCCTTGGCAGTTGATTCATCTGTGGTTACTTTCACATATCCAAACTGAGTCGGGATAGTTGCAGTTATGGCGATTTTGCCGCCCTGAGCGGCATATGAAGTGTCAGTATCAAAATAAATCTTGCCATCAACACTGCACACAACATGAGTTCCTGATATTTTGACATTCATTACATAAGTGTCATCACAATTGTAATCAAATGGAACGCTCTCAATTATCTCAACATCTTCTTTGTGTCTGTATTCAAGTCTTAATTCGTGTTCCTCAAATACAAGAACCAGAAGATTAGCTGAATTCTGGCAGCAGAAGCCGATTCCAGCAGTACCCCATTTGGTAGTGAACATTCTGATAGAAGCAGTCATCTCATAATCTTTCCAGAATCTGTCGCCGCTTGTGAGCATAGGAAATGTTCTGTGAGGCTTATCATTGCGGATTCGCATCTGTTCCATGAAATGCGCACCATTGTATTCTGTTATAATCCATGATGCACCCTGACCATTATATGTGTGGTTGCACACAGGGTCGTACCATCTGCCGTAATATCCTGGATAATGTATGAAATGATATTCGCCCGTTGCACAGTGGTTTTTATCAAAAGGAAAATCTCCGATAGGGAAATCTTTAAAATCTTCATCAAGTAAATTAATCTGAGCCATAAAATTCCTCCTTGTGTATACAAATCTAGTGTATGAGCATTTCACTAGATGATGAATTGATGATGCCAGGGTGAAAGCTTTTTGTCTGCACAGAAAAGCATTTGTACATATCCCCTTGACATAGCTTAATTATAGAAAAATAAGAAGAAAATTAATACTGATTTTTTATTTAAAATAATACAAACCTTAGAAATAATCAGTGCTTTTTCTTGTATATAACATACACTGCGCCAGCAACTACATCATCACTTCCAAGTGTGGAGATTACAAATGTATCATATGACCCTACAAGAGAGCTCTATAAGGAGTACAACACAATATTTGCGTGTGATTGGGGATGGGGGGTATAATTGCAACATAATTTGAATTTTTGGATTTTGAGTTTTGGAGGATGAGATTATGAGAGATATAAGTATACGTACAGCGGCACCGGAGGATGCGAAGGAATTGCTTGATATATATTCATATTATGTGGAGAAAACGGCTATTACTTATGAATATGACGTGCCGGGGATTGAAGAATTTAGAGAGAGAATTAAGGATACGCTTGAAAAGTATCCTTATATTGTGGCAGTAGAGAATATTTGTGATGAAGATGGTGCAGAAAATGTTCTTGATAAGGATTCGCACAAGGGCAGAATTGTCGGATATGCTTATGCGGGATGCTTTAAATCAAGGGCGGCATACGATTGGAGCGTGGAGACAAGTATATATGTTGATAAAGATGCACGAAAGATGGGCATAGGAAAAATGCTTTATGCGGAGCTTGAAAAACGACTTAAAGCCATGAATATTCTTAATGTAAATGCCTGTATTGCATACACAGAGGTTGAGGATGAGTATCTCACTAATGCGAGTGTGAGCTTTCATGAAAAAGAAGGCTACAGCAAGGTGGGAATATTCCACAAATGCGCCTATAAATTTGGAAGATGGTACGACATGATATGGATGGAGAAGTTCATTGGAGAGCATTTGGCTGAGCAGCCAGATGTTGTGTGGGGCGGAAAATAAATTTGAGGTTAGTTGGAAGTGTAGGCAATATTGCTACGTATTGATTTACTTATTGCAAGTCATATGATGATAATGGAAATATACAAATATCAGATAGATTGATTGATAATAATTTAACATACATGAATATCACAAATACAATGCACATTAATTTAACACAAGAAAATATTTGGAGTATCATCGGAATATGATATTTGTTAAAAGATAATTAATTCAGACTTAAATGGCAAATATTTGCGGCGTAAAAATTGTACCACAATGATTAGCAATGTAAAAAAATGCTGGCTTCTACTGGAGCTGCCTGACATCCGTTGCAGCTATTTATCTTACCGCACTGTATGGAGATATGCCGCACAGGTTTACGTCAATTTAAGAAGAACTTGATACAAAAATATTATACTTTTTGTATCAAGTTGATTTTTTTTGTTATTTGTGTATAATAGAACTTGATACAAAAACTATCAAGAAATTGTATGAAGTAGTTTGAGGTGATGTGCATGAATACGGTTATGAATTATGAATCAATATTTGGACAATATGGCGGAATAATGCGTACTTGCGAACTTACAAGGGAAGGTATATCTTATCAGATGCTTCAAAATCTAATAGAACAAGGAAGAGTAGAGAAGATTAAGTATGGTTATTATCAGTGGCAGGATGAAAAGGTTTTTACAGAAGTATCAGTAATAACGTCGCTCTTTCCTAAGGCTATTATTTGTGATATGTCAGCTGTAATGTATTATGGTTATACGGATCGTATACCTGGAGTCTGGCATATAGCTGTGGATAATAAGTCTGCAAGAAATAAATTTAAGCTGGATTTTCCTATCATAAAACCGCATTTTATTGAGGCATCCAGATTAAATATTGGTGTGAGTGAAGGAGATATAGATGGAATTACTGTAAAGATCTATGACAGAGAGCGGGTTGTCTGTGATTGTTTACGTCATGTTAATACGATGGATGGAGAGGTGTTTAATACTGTAATCCAAAGGTATATTAGCGATAGGGAAAAGAATGCTGCAAAACTAATGATGTATGCCTCAAAGCTTGGTGTAGAAAAGAAAGCAAGAAGGGTGGTTGGAGTATGGCTGTAAAAGATATGGGGGCATCTGTGCTTACTAGATTAAAGAAACAGGCGAAAGAAACAGGGATCAATTATCAGACTTGTCTACAGCTTTTTGCACAGGAAGAGTTTCTTCGTAAGCTTGAAATGTCACGATATGCGGAGAATCTTATTTTGAAAGGTGGGATGTTCTTATATACTATTTCAAATTATGAAGGCAGACCAACCATGGATATTGATTTCATGCTAAGAAGAATGTCAAATGATGTAGTTGGTATGGAAACAATCATGGAAGAAATTTGTCAAATAGAAACTCACAATGATTTCATTACTATGGAAGTGCTAGGAACGAGGGAAATTACTCTGGAGAAGAAGTATCCTGGTATAGGTATAAATCTGATGGCGCATATCAAAAATGTGAGAATTCCATTTTCTGTTGATATTGGTGTGGATGATGTGATAGTACCCGGTGCAATCAAGAGAACTGTGACAACCAGGCTGGAGGGCTTTAAGAAACCCAATATTTATACATATTCTTTGGAGAGCACAATGGCAGAGAAATTAGATGCCATCTTAAAGAGAATGACTGCTTCCAGCAGGATGAAAGATTTTTATGATATTTACTACTGGTCTCAGGTATTTGATTTTGAAGGCAGGGTGTTGCAGGAAGCAATTTTTGAAACCTTGCAGCATAGAGGAACGTCATATGAGAGAGATAGCATGGAACAAATAAGAGCGTTTGATCAGAATGAATTTCTTCAAAAATTGTGGAATAATTACAATCCTGGACCAGGGCTTGAAAAACCTGATTTTTCTTCAGTATTGGTACAGATCGACAAGTTTATCAGCCCTGTGTATGAAGCACTATTACGAGAAGATGAATTTTTTGGGATGTGGTCATCGAAAGAAAATGTATGGAGATATGCTGTACAGGCTGGATAAAAAGGAGTATTAGTATAGTGAACGTTGGAGGAACAACATATGGAATGGAATTCTACATTGTATGACAATAAGCATGATTTTGTTGCAGAATATGGTAAAGGACTGCTCGAGTTCGTGCCTGATAACATGAATCAGAAAATTCTGGATCTGGGTTGTGGAACAGGTACACTTACTGCACAGTTGTCAAATCTGGCACATACAGTTATTGGCGTTGACAGTTCTTCTAATATGATAGAGAAAGCACAGAGTCAGTTCCAGAATATAAAGTTTATGCAATGTGATGCACTTGCCCTGCCTTTTGAGAATGAGTTTGATGTAGTGTTCTCCAATGCTGTATTTCACTGGATAGATGACCATGATGCATTATTAAAAAATGTATACAAGGTATTAAAGAAAGATGGAATGTTAATCTGCGAATTTGGCGCAGTTGGTAATATTGCTTCGATAGAAAATGCATTTGCACAATGCAGTGAGAAGCTGGGATTTGAATATAGACCTAAATTCAACTTTCCAACAGTGGAAATATTTGAAAGAAACTTAAAAGACAACGGATTTCAGATTGACAGGATATACGATTATGACAGACTTACAGTATTGAAAGATGGGGAGTGGGGATTGTCTAACTGGATGAAACAGTTCTTTGCCTCTGAACTGGCACTGATACCAGAGGCAGTTCAGAATGATATTATTGATAGCGTAGAAAAGCTGACGAAAGATGCTTTGTGGAATGGCAGGGAATGGGTTGCTGATTATAGAAGATTAAGGGCGATAGCACATAAGTAAGATTAGAAGGAGATTGCGGATTATCAGTTATCCGCAATCTCCTTTCTGTATTCACTGGGAGCTAATCCATACTTTTTCTTGAAAAGTGTGCAAAGATAATTGCCATTGCCGATGCCAATTCTGCCAGCGATTTCATTGATGGAAAGGTTACTTGCTGCAAGCAAAATCTGTGCATGCTGCAGGCGCACGTCAGTGAGGTAATCTGTGAAGGAAGCACCGGTTACATTTTTGAAAAGCCTTGAAAAATGAGATGCAGAAAGTGACACATGTGCTGCAACTTCTTCAATAGAAAAGCCATATTCAAGATTATTTTCAATGTAAACAAGCGCATCCTGAATTCGTTCATCGAATTTCTTTATATACAGAGTCTGCTCATCACTATCAGATGGGATATGGTTCTCATACATGTAGAAGAACAACTTGTAGACCATACCAAGAAGAACAAGCTGGGAGTGAGGGGCATTTTTAGTATATTCCTGTAAAATCTCTTCATACATAGCCTGGATTATCTGCTGGGATTCTTTGGTAAAATGCAGATAATTAGAACAGATTACATCTAATTCATTCTCTCCGATAATATCAATAATTGGCTGAAATGCCTCGGTTCTTACTTTTAATACATATCTGTCATAAGGGACATCCGACATGGAGCAGTTGCGGTGGTATACATGAGGCTTGCTGACACCACAGTCTCCGGCGTGTGTTGTTCTGATAGTCTCAGTAGAGATATATCGCCTGTCGCCAGACACAATATATCCGAGTGTATAGTGGTCGGGTGCAGCCTGCATAGTTGGCATGGAATATCTGCCATCCTTGACTTTGTGGTCTATATAAACATTTTCTCCGCGCTTTAAAGGATAAGGCATATCATTTTCTCCGTAATTATATAATGAATTTCAGTGATGATTTCAAATTATAGATTTGCTCACAAATACGCTTTCAGATTTGATGAAATCACTCTTTTAATATTATATGATTGTGTATAGCAAAAAGCAATTAAATTTGATAAGGAGGAGTTTTGCGTGAGAAAGAATGAAGTTCTAAGAAAGATTATTGTGAAAAATAGTCCGTTTTTTGCAATAGCGGTTATTTTGTCATTCATTTTATCGGAATTAGTGGTTGTGGGTTCAGGGCTGATTTCTGATTCTGTCAATGTGCTGACAATAGGCGGAAGTGTGGATATGATGAGCCTTAGCCTTGAAATGGGAATAATTATTTTAATTTCCATGGCAATGTCATACACTAGAAGTATATGCAATGAACTGTTCAGCATAAATGTACAGAAGCAGTGCAAAAATATGACGATGGAAGCCATTGAAAAGGCTGATTACAGTTTCTTTAATGATAATGCCGGAACTGTGATTAATAAGCTTACATCTGATATCGGCGACATGGGTAACCTGCTTTCTGAGATATTGCCGGATATTTTAAAATATGCCGTTAATATTATCGTTATAAGTTTTGCAATTATGCGTATGAATTGGATTATATTTGTGGGGGTTCTTGTTGTATTTCCAACAAGCATTTTCATAAGTAACAGGATTGCAGAGCGGATTAATGCATTAGCGAAGAAAAGAAGAGGAAAATATGACGAACTCAGCAATATCGCACTTGATAATATAGAGGGAATTGAGATTGCAAAAGCGTATGGATTAGAGGATGTTCTGGGAAAGAGAGTAAATAAAAAGGCGCATGAGATTTTGCAGAATGAATATGCAAGAAACAGATATCAGGCTTTAGCCAATGGATTGATGTTATTCATGAAATGGGTTCCTACAATTATATGTTCTATAATTTCACTTGGACTGGTACTTAGAAATGTTATTACAATAGGTGAGCTTATGGCATTTCTGGTGCTTCTGGGTAAAATTTCTGACCCAATCAGTGAACTTCCATTCAGAATGATAGATGCCAGGGAGATGATGATTTCTGTAAGAAGAATACAGGAAGTCATGAATATTGAATCTGAAAAGAGTGGAGTGTATGAAGGTGGTACTGAAAAATCAGATTCAGCAGTAATTGAACTTAAAAATATTGCATTTTCTTACAACACGGAATCCCAAACACATATTTTAAAGGATTTAGATATGGTCGTAGAGAAAGGACAGAAAGTTGCGGTGGTCGGGGCTTCGGGAGCTGGTAAATCAACGCTGATAAAGTTGCTGTGTGGATTTATCAGGAAATCTTCTGGTGTGTATAATTTCTGTAGTCATGATTTTGAAGAGTGGAATATAGATAAGGCAAGGAGCATGATGGCATATGTTTCGCAGAATGCATATCTTTTTCCCGGAACAATAGCAGAAAATGTTGCTTATGGTGGTGGCGGCATAGATATGGAAAAGGTTGAAAAAGCATGCAGGGAGGCAGGCATATACGGAATGGTTAATGAGCTGCCAGAAAGATTTAACACTGAGGTCGGAGAAAGAGGAGTTAAATTATCAGGCGGCGAGAGGCAGAGACTTTCTATTGCAAGAGCCATTTATAAGGACACACCTGTTATATTGATGGATGAGCCAACGTCCGCACTGGATGAGGAAACACAGGCATTAGTAAGCAAAGTGATTTATGATGGCAGGGATAAAACTGTGATTGTTATAGCGCACAGATTATCTACGATAAAAGATGCTGATGTTATTTACTGCATGGACAAAGGAAAGATAACAGAGAGCGGAAGCCACGATGAATTGATGGCAAAGAGTGGCGCATATGCCGCATTATATAGGAAGGAGGCAGTTCAATAATGAGCACATATAAAAGTCTTGTGAAAAGTTTAAAGATGATGGGGAAAAGACTGCCTCTGTATCTTACGGGAATACTTATGATGACGGCATTTAATGCTCTTTTTGAAGTCGCAGGCTCATTTTTTATGAAAATAATATTTGAAGCGGCAGGAAATGGAATGACACCTACGTACAATCAGAGAATGGCGGTGGCTGTAATATGTGGCATTTTATCGATTATACTGTCATCGGTGTTTATGTGCATATATAATAATGAAGCAAAGAGAATGACACTTGTTTTGAAAGAGATGGTATTTGCCAAAGCCATGAAGCTTCCATATGAGTATTACGAGGAACATCACAGTGGCGAGATAATCTCTAAGATGGTTTATGACACGGATGTGGCTTCTAATATATATTCGTCAAGATTAAGGAGAGTGCTGGCACCGATAATATACGTGGTTGTGTTTGCAGTGGCGATGATAATAATTAATCCGCTTATGACTGTCATTCTGATAGCTTTAAATGTACTGCTGTTTATAGCCAATACCATGATTTCAAAACCAATGAAAAAAGTGGGAAAACGATTATCACAGAAAAATATGGTGATGACAAATATTATCTCTAACATAATAGCAGGTGTGGAGATTACAAAAATGTATGATGTGAATCATACTGGAATAAGAAAATATAAGGCCGAAAATAATGAATATGTGATTACACAGAAAGAGAAAATGAGATTGTCAGCATTGCTTGATATGTTAAATATGGCATTTGATTTACTGTGTTCACTTATGTTTATTGTTGTTGGAATAGTTCTCATACAGAATGGGCTGGCGACAATAGGAGAAATCGCAGCTATTTTCACATTGTATACATCACTTAGTGTCCGATTTCTTCAATTAGGAAAGAATATACCAGAACTTATCAACTGTATTGCGTATGCTGAGAGAATTTTTGGATTTTTAAATCTTCCAGAGGAAAATAAATGCACAGGCGGTAAATCTGCGAAAGATGGCAGTGCATACAGTTCGGCAGGGATGAAACCAGATGTAAATGCGGTTGACTGTGAGAATATCACATTTGGATATAAAGGTAAGGAATTGCTTTTTACGGGCAGCAGTTATAGATTTCCAGCCAATAAAATCATTGCTGTTACAGGACATTCTGGCTGTGGTAAAAGCACATTGGCTAAGCTGTTATTGGGATTCTATGAATTGCAGGGTGGAAGCATTAATATATTTGGACAAAATATATGTGATATCGGAATAGAAGCAGCCAGAAGACAGATAGCGTATGTTCCGCAGATTCCATACATGTATAACATGAGCATCAGGGAGAATATAAGATATGGAAAACCGGATGCTTCAGACGAAGAAATCATATCAGCCGCAAAGCTTGCCAACGCACATGAATTTATTATGAAGTCGGAGAATGGATATGACACGGTTCTTAACAACAGAGGAAACAATCTTTCTGGCGGACAGAGACAAAGAATTGCAATAGCAAGAGCGATAATAAAGGATTCTCCAATAATTCTCATGGACGAGGCAACATCAGCACTCGACAATGAATCAGAACAGCTTATATCAGCGGCAGTAGCTGGGCTGAGGAACAGAAAAACAGTCATAATGATTGCACACAGGGTGACTACAATTCAGAGCGCAGATATGGTCGTGGAGGTGTGAGGAGAAGTTCACTTAATTCAAATGGATTTTGTTAAAATTGATTTGAATAAAAATACTTACTCAAGCTGCCCCTTGGTTGACATTATGAATAAATTCAAAAATTAAGATGTGGCAAATAAATCTATTTTCGGCAATAAAGTAAATATGAATTTGATTTATATGTAAGGAACTGGATATATACCTTGATTGGTATAAAAAATAACGGATGAACTCTGTAGAATATAGGAGAATGGTGACTATATTCTACAGAGTTTTTTAGATTGTCATTTTCTGCAAGAATTAGCCGTTTTCTGCAAGATGGATTGAATCAATACCAAGATGCTGTATACTCCAATATATGAAATAAAAATGTGATTAATATAATCACATATAAACTAAAGGAGGAGTTTAAGATGAACAAGAAAAAAGCATTAAGAATTGTTGAAAGGATTGCTAGTTATAGACTAAGAAAGGAAGAAAAATCGGGTGGTCCGGTTTGTATGGGTATTTATTATCAGCCTAAAAGACCAGAGGTGAAAAATAATTTAAAATAAATTTGTGGTAAAAGATAAAGTAACACATGATATGGTATATGGAATAAATATTATTATGCAATTAGTGATTATTTGTGTGGTAATGAATATAAAGATGATCGGTATATAATGTTGGTATTTTTGTCAATATATGAGAGTCAGAGCTACAATGAAAAAATTCTAGATGCTATAAGCAGGAAGTCTGATGATATGTATGATGAACTTGCCATTCTTATGCCGTATAATTCATCGTATTGCATTAGGTATTACAGCGAATATAATGAAATAATAGAATTGGGTAACTTCAACAAAGAGGCAGCAATAGAATATGCAATTAAATATGCAACCAATCCTAATTATAAGGAGTATGGGTATATACAGGATGGTAATGATGGTAAAGATTGTACTAATTTTGCATCGCAGATATTAGAAAATGGTGGATATAATCAAAAAGGTGGTATATCAACACATATTGGTTGGTGGCATAAAGTGAATGGTAATACTCATACTTATTCTAGTGCATGGGCAGCTGCAAACAATTTAGTGAAATACATAGGGGTTAATTATGTAACTAATTCACATTTTGATTTTTCAAGGAAATTGCAGCCAGGAGATTTCATAGCACTAGATTATTCAGATCAAGGAAGATGGAGCCATATAGGATTTGTAACAAAAGTTGATTATTATGTAGGTGACTACGGTTATTATGATTATTGTGTTGCACAACATTCCAGTGATTATCATATGTGGGCAAGCCATGAAAATAATCATTGGGACACAGAAGATGTAACGCGTTATGGAGTAATAAGGAAATGAAAAAGAAAACTTTTGTAATACTAATTATAATATATATAATTCTGGAAGTGCTTATTATAATTAATTTACCACGCATACCACTTGTAAAATGCTCTAAAGATGTTAAGAAAAAATACAGTCTTGAGGTTAATGATCCAGCTTATAATATTTGGTATAATGTATTTGGATTCCCGATATTTATTTATCCCCCAAAGGCACATGAACATTTTGAAGTCGATTATAAAGAGGCTGTTAAATTCATAGAAGATAAAGGGATTAAACCATTTGATTACAGTTATAATACATTGGATACATATTATCGTCTGGGGTGGCAGATGAATTTTCATGATAAAACATTGCCGAGCGAGTATAGATGGATTGAGAAAAAGGCAGGAAGTGTTCCGTTGTATGCACAAGTGTGCCTAAATTCTATGTGGGACTATGTTGCTGAGACTCCTATGCTATCAGATATTATTGAATTTGTGTCAATTGTTATTGGAATTAATTGCGTTTTCGTGGTTATATTTGTAAAGTGTTACAAAGAGTTTGTAGTTAAATAAAATAGTAATTTAAGTTACGAGAGTGGTGATTATACGGGTGTCAGGTACGATATCAATTTATTTTTGTACCTGACATCACAATTTTTTACATTATAGAGATGCATTATTTGCATTGATAGTTCATCTGGTATACAGTTATTACATGAGGAATGTGGGAATTATATTAAATGAAATATCGAGGAAATAAGGATAGCTGGTATGAAAATAAAGTGCCTAATAATAACAATTATCATTATGCTGCTAATAGGAAGTTTTGGATGTGATGTTCTTGATGATTATCTTGGAATTGAACATAATGTATCAAATACTCAAAATACATCTGATGATGGTTCGGATGAGCAAACAACTGGTATAACAAATGTATATAAAAGACATTTACCAGATGCATATATTGAGGGAGATTTAGAACCGCCAGCGGATGATATGCGGTATGAAATTAAAGAACAGATTCTGGAACAATTGAATGAAGAAGAACGCAGGAATGTTATAGTAACTATTGCTAATTATAATATTAAATATGAAAGAGGTTATGTTAATGGTAAAATGTTCAGTGATTATGTGAAAGAAGAATCTGATAGCTGGCAATATGCAGAGAATTATAAGGACACTTTTATAGATAATATAAAAAATGTAAGAGATTTGCTTCATAATGACATATTGCGTAATGATTTAGACGAAGTGATTGATTTGTATGTAAAAGCATGTGATACACATGACAGAAATTACCTTATAAGTATGTACTATATTTTACATGATATGGATTATTATCTTTTACGAGATGGAAGAAAATTATTTGAACAGATGCAATATAGTGATGGATATCATGTAGATGTGTCAACAGTGTGGAAGTATTATGGAGTGTTGAAAGTTTATAATTGACACTAAAAGTTTTTAAGTTGGTTGGGCATGGAACAACATTGTTAAATGGCGGCGGACATGATGTTTTTTACTACATTAGAATGGCAAAATGTGGTCAAAATGAAGGTTAAAATAAAATATTGTAAGTTAAGGGCTGTGTATGCATATTGTGTAGTACGCAGCCTTTTGAAAGATTTAGTATTAGGTTGCGTGTCTGGAGATAGTTATGATTGATAACATAGTGGATAAAGTAGTGTTGCAAATGATTAGTGAAAATATAATAGATGATGTAAGCTATGAAAAATATAGATATACAATTGTTTCAATGTTTGAGAGTTTAATTACAATTGGAACAATTCTTATTATAGGGCTATTAGCGAGAAAATTTGGATATATGCTAGTTTTCTGCATATTTTTCTTTTCGTTAAGGCGGCGTTGTGGTGGCTTTCATTTGAATAGTTTTTTGGGGTGTTATTTTGCCAGTGTTTTGACAAGTTTGATTATAATGCAGATTACTAAGGTATCTGCAGATTATATTGGATTAGAGTTATTTATGATGACTGTTGCATTTCTTGTTATTGAGATAATTGGAACAGTAAATCATCCTAATATACATATGAATCAGCAAGAATTAGCCAATTCAAAAGGAATAGCGAGAATATTAGCTGCTATTGAATGTGTAATAATATATGTCACAGCATATTTGAAATTAAATTCCGAATTAATAGCATATATGACTGTTGCAGTGGTTTTATGTGCTTTATTGATGGTTATAGCAAAAGTGTGTGGACAAGATATGAAAGTGTAGCAGTATGTTTCATTGATTGTATTAGATAAATATGTAATAATAAATTTATCATTCGTTATACAGGGAGGATATATGCTATATATAGCAATATGTGATGATGAAGCAGAATTCAGGCTATTAATAAAAGAAATAATTGAAGAGTATCTGTATGAAAAGGGAATTGATTATCAGATTGATTTGTATTCAGATGGAAAAGATATAATAGAACTTGGAGCAGATATAATAAAATATAAAATATTTTTTCTGGATGTTAATATGGATAAGTTAAATGGAATTGATACCGCCAGAAATATACGAGGATTGAATCAAGATGCATTCATCGTGTTTACAACTGCATATATAGAGTATGCTCTTGATGGATATGGAGTTGAAGCAATCAGATATATACTGAAGAATAGAAGTAATTTTAAACATGATTTATATGAGTGTATGGATACGATAGTATCAAAGATGAAATATACGATTATAAAGAAAAAATTTGATTTTAACGAGGGCGTTAAAATCTTGAATTTGGGTCACTTAGTATATGTCGAAAGTAAATTACATAAATTGATTTTTCATGTTGCAGAAGATAGAGAGTGCATATATACGATGTATGGAACACTTAATAATCTGGAAAATGATTTGACAGAGGTAGAAGATTTATTAAGGGTTCATCAGAGTTTTCTGGTTAATATGAAATATATAGACAGAATAAAAAGATATTCTATTTATCTATTAAATGGAAAGGAAATAGATATCCCTAAAGCCAGGTACAAAGATGTTGAGAAAGCGCTTGTAAAGTATAAAGGGGAAATCTGATATGGATTTATATGTAATAGAAAGTTTTATATTAATAGGAATAGAAGCTATATGCTGTAAAAATTTCTATGAAATATTTACACATAAACGATACAGTTATAAATGGGTTGATATAGCTGTAATTATTGGAATGACAATATATTCATATGTGATTGCTACAATCTTTAACAATAATTTTGTTATAAAAGAGTTGTGTCTGATTGCCGGGATTGGATTGATAATGCTTATATATATTAAAACCAATTTTGTAAAATCAATTTTTCTGGCAATATTATTTCAGGCAGTATTACTTGCTGTGGACTATATCGTTTTATGGATGAATGTAATGGTATTTGACAACAGTAATTTACAGCAATCAGATTTATCAATAGAGGGCAATTTATTACTTATTCTTGGAAAAATAATTTTATTTTTGATTGTCTTATTAATAGGTAAATTTATAGGAAGCAATAATGTAGATGTATTAACGGATATGGAATGGATTAAGTTTACAATATTTCCAGTATTTACGATATGTATAATATCTGCAATGATTGTTTCAATTAAAAATGGAAATATAAATAGTGACAGTGCAGATATTTATATAATAACGGCAGTATGTCTTGCATGCTTGAATATAACAGTATTTTATTATATATGTGATGTGTTAAAAAATGAAAAAAAGATACATGAAAGCGAAATGTTTGCAATTCGTGTGAAAAATCAGACGGATATGTACAGAAGTATTTCTGAAAATTTTGAAAAACAGCGGAGAAAAACTCACGAGTTCCGCAATCATATTATGTGCGTGCAGGGGCTGGTTGAACGTAAAGAGTATGATAAACTGGAAGAGTATATAGATAATATCTCTAGCAATCTGAAAATTGATATGGATGCAATTAATACTAATAATGTAATTGTAGATGCAATATTAAATAGCAAATATCAGGAGATTGTAGATAAAGGAATATGTTTTGTATTTAAAATTAATAATTTATCAGAAATCAGTATTAGTGATGAGGATATTGTTGTAATATTGTCCAATATGATTAATAACGCCATAGAAGCTTGTGAGAAGTGCTCTGGTGATAAGGTTATAAAGGTAAAGTTTATAAAGGAAAAGTCTAACATAATTATATCAGTTAAGAATACATATAATGGTGTAATTAATATCAGAGATGGGAAAATACAGAGCTCTAAATTATATGAAAAAGAACAACATGGTATTGGAATTGATAATATAATTGATGTTGTAGATAAATATAGTGGTATATATTCAATAGAACATACAGATAGTGAGTTCTATTTTTCGATAATGATACCAATAACAATACCTGGCAAAATGAACGGCTGTTTACCAAAATGAGGTAAACAGCCGTTCATTTTACTTGTGGTATAATATGCAAATTGCAGCTGGCAGAGAATATTATTTCTTAACTAGTTCTGTCTGGAATTAATACACCTTCTATTGTACATAAGATGCATGCACATGGCATCCTGTGCCCTGACGGCATCATGGTCTGCTATAGCATCTGCAATTTCGCGATGAGTTTCAATTGTTTCAAGTTGAAGGACATTACCAGTTGTTTCTACAAAGAGTGGAATAGAACTGTTAATAATTGGGATAAGTCTTGGAATTACAACATTTTTGCTTCCCATAGCTATGGCAGTGTGGAATTCTATATCTTTCTGAGTGTGATCCTTTTTCTGCTTAAGAAGTTCTTCAACCTGGTCGCACAGGGAGACAATTTTATCAATGTCTTCTTTGTCTGAATATGTTGCTGACATAGCAGCAATAGCAGGTTCCAGTAAAAAACGTATTTCAAGTAAATCCTGTACAAGCTTTTTTTTATCAGATATGAATGTAAATCCCAGAGGGTCATCAATCATGCCTGGCGATGATGCTATGTATGTGCCGGAACCCTGCCTGATTGTAACAATGTTACGCGAAGCAAGAAGCTTCATGGCTTCACGCAGTGAACTTCGTCCGATGTTGAGTTCTTTAGCTAGATGAGACTCATTAGGAAGCTTGTCACCAGGTTGTAAATGTTCATTTAATATAAATGATATTATGTCTTCAGAAATCTTCTGGGGAAGATTTTTATCGTCATGCTCTAAATTCGTCATATGATTTCTCTCTTTCTTGTTATCTGTATTTATCAAAATTAGTTATAAATGCAGATATGCCAATGCTTGCTTGGATTATGTATAATCATATATTGGTTTTGCAAATTTGTCAAAGTAATAATGCACAAAAAACTATTGATTATTTGAGTATTTTTACATATTGATTTATCAAATATCATGCACTATATTAAATACATCAGATGAATTTCGAAATAAATCTTGAAAAAATGTAAAAAAGTAGCAAAAAACAATGGAAAGATGTGATGTATATTTTGAGATACATCAGATGATTGGAGGTAAAACAATATGGAGCAGACAGCATTTATTGCAGATTCTGTAAGACTACTGATAGCGGCTGCGGTGGGAATCATAGTGCTATTATTTCTGATAATCAAGTTTAAACTTCATCCTGTTATATCTATGATGATAGCTGCTATTATTATTGGTGTTGGAGCAGGGATGCCGTTGACAATGATTTCAGATACTGTTGAAAAAGGTGTTGGTAAAACACTTCAAGGAATAGCGTTGCTGGTAGGTCTTGGATCAATGTTTGGAGGAATCCTTGAAGTAAGCGGTGGCGCACAGAGAATAGCTAAGACACTTATTGAAAAGCTTGGTCAGAGAAAGGCAGGAATTGCTCTTGGAATCACAGGACTGGTTATAGGAACAACTGTATTTTTCGAGGCGGGAGTAGTTGTACTTATTCCTCTTGCATTTAGTGTTGCCAAGGAGACAAAAAAGTCAACATTATATTATGCCATTCCACTTCTGGCAGGCCTTGCGAGTGGATATGCATTTGTACCACCATCAGCAGGCTCAGTGCTTGTAGCTGATTCGCTTGGAGTTAATCTTGGTGTAATGATTATGGTCGGAATACCAACTGCACTGATTTGTATGATAGTTGCAGGTGTTATATGGGGAAGATTTATAGGAAATAAGATTTTTACAAAATTACCGGTCAATGTAGAAGAGATAAAAGAGGATTCAAAGGAATTGCCTTCATTTGGACTTGTGCTTGGAGTAATTCTTATTCCACTTATTTTAATACTCGTAAGCACAGTATCTAAATATATGCCAATTCCAGATAATGTGAAAAATGTGCTTGGATTTATAGGAAAACCATTCCTTGCATTGACAATAGCGACACTGGCAGCAATGTATTTTCTTGGAGTTAAAAGGGGGTATTCAGGAGCACAGTTAAAGAAGATCATGGATCATTCATTACGTCCAGTTGGAATGATACTTCTTGTAATAGCGAGTGGCGGCGTAATAAGATGGATGCTTCAGGATTCAGGTCTGGGTAATATCATAGGTCCTGCATTAGAGAAGAGTGGAATGCCACTTATACTTATAGCATTTCTTATAGCACTGCTTGTAAGGGCATCAGTTGGAAGTTCCATGGTTGCAATGACTATGGCGTCTGGAATAATGGCAACAATGCCAGCTGTTATGGCTACAAGTGTTTTATATAGAGCGGCAATGTGCTGTGCAATATGTGGAGGAGCAACGGCATTAAGCCATGTTAATGATGCAGGATTCTGGCTTGTCGGAACATTTCTTGAAATAGATGAGAAGACAACATTAAAGTCGTGGACAGTTATGGAAACAGTTATAGGTATAACGGCGTTAGTTGTCAGTATGGTTATTTCAATATTTGCTTAAAATATGAAAAAAGTCAGAATCTGACCATGATAAATAATACGAGGAGGCTGAAGAATGGAAAGAATACCGGTATGTTTGAACAATATGACTGATGCGAAGCATCTGGTACAGATAGCAGAAGGCTGTGATAAAGATGTCGATCTTATGTGTGGAAAGTATTTAGTTGATGCCAAGTCAATGCTTGGTGTGTTCAGTCTTCCGCAGTTCGATAATGTAGAGATGTGCGTTGATGACAGCGAAAAAGATAAAGTGTATGAAAAATTAAAACAGATGAATTTATTAAGATAAGGAGAAAGGCAGGTAATTATTATGTGTTTAGTAAGTCAGGAAATGAGAAAATTAGCTCCAGAATTAGATCCTTTAAGAATAGGCACAGGCTGGACAAAAGAAGACCTTGGAAAAGTACAGGTTATGGTGGAGAGTACATATGGTGATAGTCATCCTGGAAGTGGACACCTTAATATCCTTGTAGATGAGGTGCGTAAAGGTGTAGCAGAAGAAGGTGGATTTGGAGCAAGATATTATTGTACAGATATTTGTGATGGTGAAAGCCAGGGTACAGATGGAATTAATTACAGTCTTGCAAGCAGAGAGATGATAGCTAATATGATAGAGATACACGCAAATGCAACACCATTTGACGCCGGAGTTTATCTTTCAAGCTGTGATAAGGGTGTGCCAGGTAACCTTATGGGACTGGCAAGGGTAAATATTCCTTCTGTTGTAGTTCCAGGCGGTACTATGAATGCTGGACCAGAGATGCTTACTCTTGAGCAGCTTGGAATGTATAGTGCACAGTATGAGAGAGGCGAGATAGATGAGGAGAAGCTTGACTGGGCGAAGTGTAACGCATGTCCAAGCTGTGGAGCATGCTCATTTATTGGAACAGCATCAACAATGCAGATTATGGCAGAAGCACTTGGATTAGCTTTGCCTGGAAGTGCCCTTATGCCTGCTACAAGCCCTGATTTGTTAAAATATGCAAGAGAAGCCGGAAGACAGTCAGTAAGACTTGCAAAGATGAAGAATATGAAACCATCAGATATAGTTACGTTAAAGAGCTTTGAAAATGCAATTCTTGTACATGCAGCAATATCAGGAAGTACTAACTGTCTTCTTCATATTCCTGCACTTGCACATGAATTTGGAATTGAAATCACAGGTGATACATTTGACAGACTCCACAGAGGAGCACATTATCTTCTTGATGTCCGCCCAGCGGGAAGATGGCCTGCAGAAGTATTCTATTATGCAGGAGGAGTTCCAGCGATAATGGAAGAGATAAAAGAGCATCTTCATCTTGATGTAATGACAGTTACAGGAAAGACTTTAGGTGAGAATCTTAAAGAGCTTAAGGAAAATGGATTTTATGAAAGATGTGCAAAGTGGCTTGATGATTTCAATAAGCGTTATAATGTCAGTGTTACAAGACAAGATATTATCAGACCATATGATAAACCTATTGGAGAGAACGGAAGCATAGCTGTTCTTAAAGGTAATCTTGCACCTGAGGGAGCTGTTATTAAGCATACAGCATGTCCTAAGGAAATGTTTAAAGCAGTGCTTAATGCCAGACCATTTGATAGTGAGGAAGAGTGTCTTGATGCGGTAATTCATCATAAGGTGCAGAAAGGCGATGCAGTATTTATAAGATATGAGGGTCCTAAGGGAAGCGGTATGCCAGAGATGTTCTATACATCAGAGGCAATAAGCAGTGACAAGGAACTTGGAAAGAGCATTGCACTTATAACAGATGGAAGATTTTCAGGAGCCTCAACAGGACCTGTTATTGGACACTGCAGTCCTGAGGCTGTAGATGGAGGTCCTATTGCATTAGTTGAAGAAGGAGACCTTATTGAGATTGATGTTGAGGAAAGGAAGCTTAACATAGTAGGTGTTGCAGGCAGAAGAATGTCACCAGAAGAGATTGATAAGATTCTTGCAGAAAGAAAGACTGCATGGAAGCCAAAAGAAAGAAAGTATAAGAAAGGCGTGCTGAGATTATTCAGTGAACTTGCGGCAAGCCCTATGAAGGGCGCTTATCTGGAATATGATAGTTAGTTATTAATTATGTGAAATGCATACAATCAAATATTATTTCAGTATAAGTTATATCATAGAATTGCTATAATAATTATAGTTGCTATGTAATATTTGATGTGTGTAGAAAGTTGATGAGTGAGGAGGCTGTATAAGAATGAGCAGATATCATTTTATAATTGTAGGTTCAGGATGGCGTTCTCTTTATTATGTCAGAATAGCAAAAGCACTTCCAGATATATTTCATCTGGATGCCATGTATTGCAGAACGAAAGAAAAAGCTGAAAAAATGGCATCTGAATATAATATACATACTACTACTTCTATAGATGAGTGTGTTGCATATAATGCAGATTTTGCAGTGATTGCTGTTAATAAGGCTGGTATATGTGATGTGGCCATGGAGTGGATGGACAGAGGAATAACGGTTCTGTCAGAGACACCGGCTGCTCTTGATGTGGAAGCGTTAAAGAGACTATATGATTATTATAAAGCTGGAAAAAAGCAGGTTGTTGCAGAACAGTATAGAGAATATCCATCTAACAGGGCTCTTATCAGACTTGTAAAAAGTGGAATTATAGGTGATGTGAGCTGTATGAATATTTCATTGGCGCATGAATATCATGGTTTTAGTCTTATGAGAGGATATCTTGGAACAGCTCCAGGCGAGAGTTATACTGTGACAGGTAAAATTTATGAATTTCCTACAACACAGACACTGACAAGATATGAAAAATTTACAGATGGCAGAATAGCATATAAGAAAAGGTGTGTAGCTACATTTGAATTTGAGAGTGGAAAGACTGCATGGTATGATTTTGATTCAGAGCAGTATAGATCTCCAATTAGAAAAAATACTATAAAAGTGCAGGGAGTACGCGGCGAAATAATAGATAATAATGTATATTATCTTGATGATAACAATGAGGGACAGATAAAAAAGATAGATACAGATGTAAGAATAATAAAAACACAGGAGTTAAATCCCAATCTCTCCAGCGTATGTGAAATAGAAAAAATATCATTTGGCAGTGAGGTATTATACGAGCCAGAGTTTGGATTATGTGGCTTGTCGGAAGATGAAACAGCTATAGCAGTGCTTATGGAAAAAACAGCAAAGTATAGCAGGGGTGAAGCAGAATCTCCATATAGTATGGAAGATGCATTAGCTGATGCTTATGCAGCGATACTGCTGGATGAGGCTGTTAAAACTGGTGGCAGGATAAGCAGTGATTTTAATTGCTAGAAAGGATGTTACAATATGCATAATAAAGTACTAAGAGCAGCTCTTATAGGTGTGGGCAACATGGGTAAAAAATATGCCGGGATGATAACCTCAGGAGAGGTTTGCAATATGAAACTGACAGCGGTGGTGATACGGAAAGACGAACTTCTCGACTGGGGTAAATCGCTTGTAAATGTCGATGGAGAACATGTCAGAATATTCAGAGATGCAGATGAGATGTTTATGAATCCTGAATTGTATGATGCTGTTATTATAGCAACTCCACATAAAACACATGCGGAACTTACAATAAAGGCATTTGAAGCAGGGAAGGATGTATTGTGTGACAAGCCTGCAGCGTCTGATATAGGCGAGGCATATTCTATGAATGAATCGGCAAAGAAAAACGACAGAATATATGGAATGGTATTTCACCAGAGATTATATCCTAAGTATATGAAGATTAAGAGTTTAATCGACAATGGTGAATTAGGAAGCTTAAAGCGTGTAAACCTTATTAATTCAAGATATTTGAGGACATCGTATTATCATAAGTCAGGCGCATGGAGAAGCAGCTTTGCAGGAGAAGGTGGTGGAGCACTTATTAATCAGGGACAGCATATTCTTGATATGTTCCAGTATTTATTTGGGATGCCTCAGAGAATGTACGCATTAATTCCATTTGGCAAATATAACGATTTTGCAGTAGATGATGAAGATACGCTGGTTATGGATTACGATAATGGAATGACTGCAACATTTATATTATCAACAGGTGAGGCATGTCATGAAGAAAGAATGGAAATTATAGGAACTAAGGCAAGAATACTTCTTGAAGATAACAGATTAACAATAACAAGGCATCAGGATGTAGAGGAATATATCAGAACTGAAAATGTTAATTCAAGGGAGAATATGAATTATACAGAAGAGACAACAGAGTTTGGTAAATCTCCAGAGCCATATGCTGAACTTCTTGAAAGATTTGCCAAGGCATCACTGGAGCATAATGATGAGTATCTTGCAGCAAAAGGAACCGAAGGAATTAATTCTCTTATGCTATGTGCAGGTGCATATTATTCTGCATGCAGGAGGATGCCAGTTGAACTTCCTATAGATGCCTGTGAATATAAGAGACTTATGGATGAACTTATAGCGAAAGAGTAAATGCCATGGCATCAGGAATGCCTGATATGATGGGATGGTGATGCCATCCCATTTTTTTAACTAAAGAATGCTAATTACCTATTGACATAGTAGGTGAATGGGTAATACAATGCAATAAGTCAGATTGACAAGGAGGGAAGGCCTATGATGATTTCCACGAAGGGCAGATATGCGCTCAGAGTGATGGCAGATATGGCAGAGCATAATACAGGTGAGTTTATTCCCTTGAAAGAAATCACGGACAGACAGGGAATTTCCCTGAAATATTTAGAGAGCATTATGACAATACTTTCTAAGGGACACATGGTTGAGAGTGCCAGCGGTAAGGGTGGTGGATATCGCCTTATCAAAGCACCGGAACAGTACAAAGTCGGTGATATTCTAAGACTTACAGAAGGAAGTCTTGCACCGGTAGCCTGTCTATGTACTGATACGAAAAAATGCGATATAACAGATGATTGTTATACACTGCCGTTCTGGCAGGGACTTGGCGATATTATTAACGAGTATCTTGACAGTCATACATTAGCAGATCTGGTAATTCAGGGAAAAGGACAGAGCTGCACTCATTAAAAATATAATTAAAAAATGTGGACAAGTACAGAGCCACACGGATTGGAGGATATATGTCTAAGAATATATTAGAGGTTAAGAATCTGCATGTTAATGCAGGAGAGAAGGAGATACTTCACGGAGTAGACCTTACAATAGGAGCAGATGAGACACACGTACTTATGGGACCTAATGGAACAGGTAAGTCAACACTTGGCTATGCCATCACAGGTAATCCGGGATATACAGTTACATCCGGTAAGATTGTATTTAATGGCGAAGATATTACAGAGATGCCAGTTAATGAGAGAGCTAAGAAAGGAATATTCTTATCATTCCAGAATCCATTAGAGGTTCCAGGAGTAACATTAAGTGCATTCATAAGAAGCGCACTTGAGCAGAAGACAGGCAAGAGAATACGTCTCTTTGATTTCAAGAAAAAGCTTGCAGAGACAATGGAGCTTCTCTCAATGGATGCTTCATATGCGGAGAGAGATTTGAATGTTGGATTTTCAGGTGGTGAAAAGAAGAAAGCTGAGATTTTACAGATGCTTATGTTAGAACCATCACTTGCTATTCTTGATGAGACAGATTCAGGACTTGATGTGGATGCAGTAAGAACAGTATCTAAGGGAATAAGCATTTATAAAGAAAAGTGTAAAGGAAGCCTTCTTATAATCACACACAGCACAAGAATTTTAGAGTCACTTGATGTTGATGTTACACATGTTATGGAAGAAGGAAAGATTGTTAAGAATGGTGATGCATCATTAGTTGAGACAATCAATGAAAAGGGATTCAAGGGAGAAGCATAATGAAAGAAAAGAGTCATGTAGAGGATATAGACAGAAGTATCTACGACATCAAGGATGTTGAAAATGATGCCTATAGAATTAATGAAGGTCTTACAGCTGATATTGTAAGAAAAATTTCAGAAGAAAAGAATGACCCTGCGTGGATGACAGAGTTCAGACTTAAAGCTCTTGATATATATAATGAACTTCAGGTTCCAGATTGGGGTCCATCAATCGAAGGTCTTGATATGGATCATATCGCAACATATGTAAGACCTAATACTAAGATGCAAGGTGACTGGAAAGACGTTCCAGAAGATATTAAGGAGACATTTGAAAGACTTGGTATTCCACAGGCAGAGAGAAAATCACTTGCCGGAGTTGGTGCACAGTACGACTCAGAGCTTGTATACCACAATGTTAAGGATGAAGTAGCTGAGCAGGGTGTTGTATACACAGATATGGAGAGCGCATTAAAGGGTGAGTATGCAGATATGGTGCATGAGTATTTCATGAAGCTTGTAACACCGGGAGACCATAAGTTTGCTGCACTTCACGGAGCAGTATGGTCAGGTGGTTCATTTGTATATGTGCCAAAGGGAGTACAGGTATCTATACCACTCCAGTCATATTTCAGACTTAATGCCAAGGGAGCAGGACAGTTTGAGCATACACTTATCATAGTTGATGAAGGAGCAAGCCTTCATTTTATAGAAGGATGTTCGGCACCTAAATATAATGTAGCCAATCTTCATGCAGGCTGTGTAGAGCTTTTTGTTAAGAAGAATGCAAAGCTTAGATATTCTACAATTGAGAACTGGTCTAAGAATATGTACAACCTTAATACTAAACGTGCAATCGTTGAAGAGGGTGGTACAGTTGAGTGGGTATCTGGCTCATTTGGCTCACACGTTGGATATCTTTACCCTATGAGTATTCTTAAAGGTAAAGGCTCAAAGATGGAATTTACAGGTGTGACATTTGCCGGAGCAGGACAGAATCTTGATACAGGAGCTAAGGTTGTCCACTGCGCACCTGATACAACTTCATATATGAATACACGTTCAATAAGCAAGAGCGGCGGTATAAGCACATTCAGAAGCAGCGTTGTTGTACAGAAGGGTGCAGCTAATGCTAAATCTGCTGTTTCCTGTCAGTCACTTATGCTTGATTCAGAGTCGCGTTCAGATACAATTCCAGCTATGGATATCCGTACTAAGGACGCGGCAATCGGACATGAGGCTAAGATAGGAAGTATCAGTGATGATGCTGTATTCTATCTTATGTCAAGAGGCATGAGCGAGGAAGATGCCAGAGCGCTTATTGTAAGTGGATTTGCAGATAATGTATCTAAGGAGCTTCCACTTGAATATGCAGTTGAGATGAATAATCTTATCCGTCTTGAGATGAAAGGAAGTATAGGCTAGTATGGAAAATAACGATAAATTAATCATTAACAGACTTCCAGCCAAGACATGGTACTGGCTTGGAGTTAACGATGCTAAGATAGACTGGGACCTTGCAAAGACTACATTTCTTCCAGATGAGGAGTATAAGGCAGGTGCCAGAACTAAGAAAGAACCTGTAAGAATCAGTGTTAAGGGCAAGGGTGAATACAGTACTAAGGATGTTAAGATTGTTGCACCTAAGAACAGTGAGATTACAGTATATATGGATTACTCAGCAGATAAGAATCTTGCAGTAAGAACACAGATGGAGCTTAAAGAAAATGCACTTATCCGTCTTGTACAGGTTCAGTACACTAAGGAGTCTTCACTTTTATATAATGAGGTCAAGGCTGATTGTGGCAAGAACGCAAGAGTTGAACTTATACAGATATTCTTAGGACTTGGTGATGTATATTCAGACAGCACAGTTAATCTTGCAGGAGAATGCAGCAGCTTAAAGGCTGATATTGGTTATCTTGGACAGAATAAGCAAAAGATTGATATTAATGTATTTGCTAATCACACAGGCAAGAAGACTGAGAGCGAGATTAATGCCAATGGTGCATTAAGAGATGCGGCAGCCAAGACATTTAAGGGAACAATTGATTTTAAGAGAGGCTGCAGCGATTCAGTAGGTAATGAGCAGGAGACTGTTCTTATGCTTGGCGATGATGTGGTTAACAAGACAATTCCGCTTATTCTTTGTGCAGAAGAGAACGTAGTCGGCAATCATGGCGCAACTATCGGCGAACTTGATGAGGACACACTTTTCTACTTTGAAAGCAGAGGAATAGGCAAGGAACAGGCGGAAAACATTCTTGCAAGAGCTGCGATTGAGCATCTTTCAAGAATGACAGGTGATGATAATATAATTAAGACAGTTGAGAAGGCTCTAGGGGAGGTGCTCTAAAGAGTATGGCAGATATTCGTGATTACAAGAAGGATTTTCCGCTGTTAATGCAGGATAGAACTATATATTTTGATAATTCAGCGACATCACAGCGACCTCAGTGCGTAATTGATGCTGAGATGGATTTCTATCTTAACCACAATGCGAATCCTTTAAGAGGTTCATATCCATTGAGTGTTGAGGCTACAGATTTATATGAGAATGCCAGAGCTTCAGTGGCAGAATTTATCAATGCAGCCAATGCAAGACAGATAGTATTTACCAGAAATACGACAGAGAGCATGAACCTTATTGCATACAGCTATGGATTATCTAATGTCAAGGCTGGTGATGAGATACTTGTGTCTATCATGGAGCACCACAGCAATCTCCTTCCTTGGCAGATGGTCTGTAGAAATACTGGTGCGACGCTTAAATTCATTGACTGCGGGCAGGACGGAAGCGTTGACCTTGATAAGGTAAGAGAGCTTATAACAGATAAGACTAAGATCGTTGCCATAACACAGGTATCAAACGTATTAGGAAGGGTTAATCCTATTGCAGAGATTGCTAAGATGGCGCATGAGAAAAATGCTGTTATCGTTGTAGATGGCGCACAGAGCATTCCACATATGGCAGTTGATGTACAGGCACTTGATGCGGATTTCTTTGCATTTTCAGGACACAAGGTATTTGGTCCTATGGGAATTGGAGTGTTATATGGCAAGAAGGAGCACCTTAAAAAGATGCCTCCATTCATGTATGGTGGAGAGATGATTGATTCTGTTACAAGATTTGATGCCAGATATGCAGAAGTTCCACACAAATTTGAGGGTGGAACTGTCAATGCGGCAGGAGCAGCAGGACTTGCAGCAGCTATCAGATATGTAGATTCAATTGGCTTTGACTATATGCATGAGAGAGAGCTTGCAGTTACTAAGAGAGCTTTAGAGGGAATGAAAGCGATTCCTCATGTGAATATATTAGGTTCAGATAAGGCAGAGGAGCATACAGGCATTCTCACATTTACAGTAGATGATGTTCATCCACATGATGTAAGTGAGATACTTATATCAGATGGAATTGCAGTAAGAGCAGGACATCATTGTGCCCAGCCGCTTCTTAATCATCTTGGTGTAAGCTCAACAACAAGAGCAAGCTTTATGTTCTATAATACAGAGGCAGAGGTTGACACATTTCTTGAAAGCCTGTCAAGCGTAAGGGAGAGAATGGGATATGGAAAATAGAGGATTTTATAACGAGATACTTACAGAGCATAACATCCGCCCAGAGTTCAAGCATGACCTTCCAGATGCTGACATTGTGCTTGAAGGGGTCAATCCAAGCTGTGGTGATGATATATTCCTTAAGCTTAAGATGGATGGCGATGTGATTGTGGATGGCGCATTTGTTGGAGACGGATGTGCTATCTCGCAGGCTTCAGCAGATATCATGCTCGGTATGATAATTGGCAAGACTAAGGATGAGGCACTTGCTATGGGTAAGATATTCATGAAGATGATTCAGGGCGAGGCGACAGATGAAGAGATAGACAGCCTTGAAGAGGCTTCAGCACTTAAAGATATCGCTCACATGCCAGCCCGTGTTAAATGTGCTGTACTTGGATGGAGAACACTCAGGGAAGCTATGGGCGTTGATGATGATGACGATTTCTAGAAAATGGGGTTTGATATGAATAATATGTATGAAAAGGCAAAAGATGTGCTGCTTTCAGTCTGTCATCTTCTGGAAGTTATCATGTCATTTGTGCTTGTTGTAGTTATTGTGATTGTAGGAGCAAGGCTTCTTTTTGATGCAGGTAATATATTTACAGGCGAACCAGTTGCAAGACTTGAATCATTTATAGGTAATGTAATGACAGTTGCAATTGGCGTTGAGCTTGTAAAGATGCTTGCACAGCATGACGCTTCTACAATAGTTGAAGTCCTTATGTTTGCTATTGCTCGAATGATGATAGTTAATCATGGAAGCACATTGGAGATATTATTTGGTGTTGTAGCGATTGCGATTCTGTTTGCAACAAGAAAATATCTGTTTATTGACACAGATTCTTCAGAATTAAAATAAAATACACTTATTATATCGGGTGGATGCTTTACCGTTAAGAGAAAAGTAAAATATAGATAGGAAAAGAATTTATGGAAAAAGAACAATTTAAGTCAAGGCTTGGCTTTATTCTTGTGTCAGCAGGATGTGCCATAGGTCTTGGTAATGTATGGAAATTTCCATATATATGTGGTGAGAATGGTGGTGCGGCATTCATAGTTATATATCTTGTGTGTCTTGCAATGCTTGGTCTTCCTATGCTTATATGTGAATATGCGATTGGACGTGCCAGCAGAAAGAGTCTTATCAAGGCATACTCAGTTCTTGAGCCAGAGGGAACAAGCTGGGGAAAGATAGGATATATATGTTATGTGGGTAACTACATTCTTATGATGTTCTATACAATGGTAGGCGGATGGATGATGTATTACGTCTATCTTATGGCAAGTGGCAGATTTACAGGACTTCATTCAGAAGGTGTTCAGGGTGAATTCAACGCAATGTTGTCCAATCCGGGACTTATGATGGTATTCACACTGGTAATTATACTTTTAAGTTTTGGAATATGTGCGCTTGGACTTGAAAAAGGTGTTGAGGGAATCACTAAGATAATGATGATGTTCCTTATAGTGCTTATGATTATCATGGCTGTTCGTTCTGTGACTTTATCAGGTTCAGAGGAAGGCTTAAGATATTATCTTGTGCCTGATTTTGCAAGATTAGAGTCTAAGGGAGTGTTTAATGTTGTATTTGCAGCCATGACTCATGCATTCTTTACACTCAGTATCGGTATGGGTTCTATGGAGATATTCGGAAGTTATCTTTCTAAGGAAAGAAAGCTTGTTGGTGAGGGCATAAGCGTAACACTTCTTGATACATTTGTTGCACTCGTTGCAGGTATAATCATTATTCCATCGTGCTTTGCGTATGGAGTTGAACCGGGAGCGGGCCCATCACTTTTGTTTATAACACTTCCGAATGTGTTTAATCACATGCCTAGCGGAAGATTGTGGGGAACATGCTTCTTTGTATTTATGACATTTGCGGCTATGTCAACAGTTATTGCGGTATTCGAGAATATTGTCAAGATGACCCATGATGCGACAGGCTGGGAGCGCAGGAAATGTGTCGTAGTTAATATTGTTGCAATTGCAGTTTTATCGATTCCAGCAGTATTAGGTTACAATGTGCTTTCAGGTGTCCAGCCACTTGGCGCAGGAAGCACTATTATGGATTTTGAGGATTTTATAGTATCATATAATATTCTTCCACTTGGAAGTATCATAGCAGTTCTGTTCTGTGTCCATAAGAACGGATGGGGCTGGGAGAATTTCCTCGCAGAGGTTAACACTGGCGAGGGCATCGCATTCCCGGACAAGCTTAAATATTATATGGCATATGTAGTTCCTGCACTTGGAATCATAATATATCTTGGTGGCTACTATGATATGTTCCACACAAGAGATACAGTGACATTCGTGGTATGGATGTCAATAGCGGTTATATTAGTAGCAGCGATTCTTTTGCTGGCATTTTTCACAGGTAGAAAGAAGAAATAATCATGAAAAAGAAAATGATTGCTATTTCAGCGATTTCGCTGGCTGCACTTATAGTGTGTATTGTTATGTATAATATTACCAATACAGGGATATATAAGACTCTGGCAATAACGGCTGGTACAATAGCGTATCATTTTATTATAAGGATGGTGGCTGGTTACGCATTTAATGGTTTAAAGCGTAACCATGCCGACTATCATCACAGATGGTATCAGATTCATTCATGGGAGAATAAGCTGTATAGTTTAATGAATGTTAAATTATGGAAGAATAAGATGCCGACATTTGACCCAGACATGTTTAATCCGAAGATACATACATGGGATGAGATAGTGCAGGCTATGTGCCAGTCGGAGCTGGTACATGAGACTAATGTTGTGCTAAGCTTTGTTCCAGTGATTGCATCGGTATGGTTTGGAGCATTCTGGGTATTTTTTATAACTTCACTTGCAGGAGCCTGTTTTGATATGTGCTTTGTTATCATGCAGAGATACAACAGACCAAGGGTTGTGAAGATTGCTGGGAGAGCGGGCAAGGAGATTCAGAAATGACAGAAGATTTGATTAAATTTATTGCGGTAAGTCCTACAGCATACCATGCAGCATCGAATTTTGCAGATATGCTTGATGCTAAGGGATATAAGCATCTGAATGAATGTGACGAATGGGATATAGAGGCTGGTGGCAGATACTATGTCACAAGAGGCGGCTCATCAATAATAGCATTTAATATGCCAGAGAATGTTGATTATGCTAATTATCAGATAGCGGCGGCGCATAGTGATTCACCGGCATTTAAGATAAAGACGAATCCAGAGATGACAGTTGACGGACACTACACATGCCTTAATGTTGAGAAATATGGTGGCATGATAATGGCACCCTGGTTTGACAGACCCCTTTCTGTGGCAGGAAGAGTTATTGTTAAAGAAAAGACACAGTCAGGAGAAAAGTTTGTTTCAAAGCTTGTCAATGTAGACAGGGATTTGTGCATGATACCTAACCTTGCTATCCATATGGACAGGGATGTCAATTCGGGTTACAGCTATAATGCGCAGAAAGACATGATTCCACTTATTGGAAGTGAGATGGCTGGCGGAAGATTAGAGCAGATAATCACAGGTAAGTCTTATGGTGATAGTGTGGCAGGGATGGATTTATTCCTGTATAACAGACAGCAGGGCTGTATATGGGGAGCTGATAATGAATATGTGTCTGCACCAAGACTTGATGACCTGATGTGTGCTTATAGCTGCATGAGGGCACTTATAGATGGCAGAATCAGCGCAGACAGTGTATCGGTATGCGCTGTATTTGATAATGAGGAGGTTGGAAGCACAACCAAGCAGGGAGCCGATTCGACATTTCTTAGAGACGTTATGGAGCGTATAGCGGTTTGTTCAGGTAAGAGCGAGGAGGCAAGAAGAATTGCAGAGAGCAGTTCCTATATGCTGTCAGCCGATAACGCACATGCGGTACATCCAAACCATACAGACAAAGCAGACCCAACTAACAGACCTTATATGAATAAGGGAATTGTGATAAAGCATAATGCTAATCAGAAGTATACAACAGACGCAGTTTCTGATACTATATTCAAGGCTGTATGTGAGAAGGCAGGTGTGCCATACCAGACATATGTCAACCGCTCAGATATAGCTGGTGGTTCTACGCTTGGCAATATATCTAACAGCCATGTATCGGTTAATACTGTAGATATAGGTCTTGCACAGCTTGCAATGCATTCACCATATGAGACAGCAGGGGTTAATGACACACAGTATATGTATGAGGCGGTCAAATGCTTCTTTGAAGCGTCAATAGCTGCTGAATCTGATAGAAGCTGGAGCATTAATTACAGATAGTTAGTTGGCAGATTTACAGTTAAAAAGATAGACAATAAAAGATTGTTAATTCTAGGAGGAAACATTTTGAAAAACAAGAAAACAAGTATCATTAGCATAGGTGTTGTTGCGCTTGTTGTCATAGCACTTGGAATTATATCCAGATATGTGACAGCGATTCCGTCACCTTCAGAATATGCTACATTCTGGTCGCTGGTTCCATCATTCATAGCGATAGCACTGGCGTTGATAACAAAAGAGGTATACAGCTCACTTTTCGTAGGAATAGCAGTCGGTGCAGTATTTGCGTCAGGATTCAGCTTTGAAAAGACGGTTAACACTGCGTTTTCTGATGGAATAGTTGCAGTGCTGACAGACAGCTATAATGTAGGAATTCTTATATTCCTTGTCATACTTGGAACTATGGTTGCACTTATGAACAGGGCTGGAGGTTCAAGAGCATTCGGAGTATGGGCATCAGAGCATATCAAATCAAGACAGGGAGCGCAGCTTATCACAGTGCTTCTCGGCGTGTTGATATTCATAGATGATTATTTTAACTGCCTTACAGTGGGAAGTGTAATGCGCCCGGTGTCCGATAAATTCAAAATATCAAGAACAAAGCTGGCATACTTAATAGATGCGACAGCGGCACCAGTATGTATCATAGCACCTATATCGTCATGGGCAGCGGCGGTTGCTGGATTCGTTGAGGGTGAGGATGGACTTGCGCTGTTCGTTAAGGCGATTCCATATAATTTCTATGCGATTCTTACAATATTTATGATGGTTTCAATGATTCTGTTAAATGTTGAATATGGCCAGATGGAAATGTACGAAATCAGTGCGGTCAATGGTGATATATATGGCACTGGCAACAGGGCTGACAACAGCAAAGTCCAGGAACAGGGAGTGTCTAATGGCAAGGTTATTGACCTTCTTATTCCTATTATAAGCCTTATTGTATTCTGCGTTATCGGAATGATTTATACAGGTGGATTCTTTGGCGGTGTTGATTTTATAACAGCATTTTCACAGAGCGATGCATCTGTAGGGCTTGCGCTCGGAAGCTTCTTTGCGTTAGTTGTGACAGTTGTATTATATTGTGTCAGAAATGTATTAGATTTCAACAAATGTATGGAATGTATTCCGGAAGGCTTCAAATCAATGGTTCCTGCAATTCTTATTCTTACATTTGCATGGACACTTAAGAGCATGACAGACCTTCTCGGTGCAAAGACATTCGTATTTGATGTTATGAGTTCAGTATCAGGTAACTTTATGAGCTTCCTTCCAGCGGTTATATTCGTGGTTGGATGTGTAATCGCATTTGCGACAGGAACATCATGGGGAACATTCGGTATACTTATTCCGATTGTTGTAGAGGTATTCCAGAGCAGCAATTATGAACTTATGATTATCTCTATATCAGCATGTATGGCTGGCGCAGTATGTGGAGACCACTGCTCACCTATATCGGATACAACAATTATGGCATCAGCGGGAGCACAGTGTAATCATGTAAACCATGTGTCGACACAGCTTCCATATGCACTGCTTGCGGCGGCGGTATCATTTGTGAGCTACATTCTGGCTGGATTTATCCAGAATGTATTCATAGTTCTTCCAATCTCTGTTGTTATGATGATTAGTGTTATATTAGTGATTAAACAGGTTAAGAAGAAAAAACAGGTATGAAAGATAAACAGTTAAAGCAGAAAATATTCAACATAATCCAGATTGGTGATAAGAGCAATCGTATAAGCCGGGCGTTTGATATATTTATAACAATTACAATTGTATGCAATATTGTTGTTACATTTATGCAGACATTCGACCAGTTTGCATGGATGTCTGGTTTCTTCAATGTTATGGAGTATGCGACGGTAACGATATTCTGCGTTGAGTATCTTCTGCGCATATGGACGGCGGACTATCTGTTTCCAGAGTGCAACAGAATCCGGGCGAGGTTTAAATTCATAATATCATTCGATGGAATTGTTGATCTGCTGACAATTATACCAGCATTTTTCCTGTCAGGATTTGTTATATTCAGAATGTTACGAGTGGCAAGAATATTCCATCTGTTCAGGCTGAATGCGAAGTATGATTCATTCAATGTCATAACAACAGTTCTGTATGAGAAGCGTAACCAGATTATATCATCTGTATTCATCGTGCTTATACTTATGATGGCGAGCAGCCTGTGCATGTACAGTATTGAACATGATGCACAGCCGGAGGTATTTTGCAATGCATTCAGTGGTGTGTGGTGGAGCATGTCTACGCTGCTTACTGTCGGTTATGGTGACATATATCCAATAACAACTCTTGGAAGAATCATGGCGATATGCATAGCGTATCTCGGTGTGGGCGTGGTTGCCATACCTACAGGTATTATAAGTGCCGGTTTTGTTGAGCAGTACCAGAGAAAGAGTAATATATCAGCCCTCAAGGATGAAGATATCAAGAAGATAGCAGAAGTTCTTGTCGATAACAGAAATGCGGGTAAGACAGTTGAGGAGCTGGAGGAGAGCAGCGGTGTTACTGTATTTTTATTGCTGCGTGATGACTTGTCGATTTTGCCACAGAAGGACACTGTGCTTAAGATTAATGATATCATTGTTATCAGGGATGAGAATTCCTGAAATTATATTTGAATACAAGAACTAGCATAAAGAAACTCGTTGAATCTCTATTATAAATAATATATAATTACTCAATGAGAGTTCATAATTATGCAGGAAGCTGTTCCTGTGTCTGTAAAAAGGAGAAATAATATGTACATTACTTGTTTAGACCTTGAAGGTGTATTGGTGCCAGAGATTTGGATTGCATTCGCTGAGGCTAGTGGAATTCCAGAGTTAAAGAAGACTACAAGAGATGAGCCTGATTATGACAAGCTTATGAAATGGAGACTTGGTGTTCTTAAAGAGCATGGTCTTGGACTTAAAGAGATTCAGGAGACAATCGCCAAGATTGATCCACTCCCAGGAGCTAAGAAGTTCTTAGATGAGCTTCGTTCATTTACACAGGTTATTATTATAAGTGATACATTTTCACAGTTTGCAACTCCACTTATGGAGAAGCTTGGCTGGCCAACTATATTCTGCAATTCTTTAGAGGTTGCTGACAACGGAGAGATTACAGGATTCAAGATGCGCTGTGAACAGTCTAAGCTCACAACTGTTAAGGCTTTACAGTCTATCGGATATGAGACTATAGCAAGTGGCGACAGCTACAATGATCTTGCCATGATTAAGGCAAGCAAGGCAGGATTCTTATTCAAGAGTACTGATAAGATTAAGCAGGACAATCCTGAGCTTGAAGCATTCGAGACATATGATGAGCTTATGGCTGCCATTAAGAAGGCTATGAACTAAAATATAGTTTGGTCCCAATTTTAGGTAAATAATTTGCATGTGCGTGTCCACTACATGGGGTACATTATATACATTATAAGAAGTAAGTTTGGGTATATGAGAGGAATATTTCTTAAAAAATCCAAAAAGACATCTGGTTTGTAATTAAGAATTGGTTTTTGGCTTAAATAATATAAAAGTTGCTGGGAAACCCAGAATTCTTCGTGAATTTGGATTTTTCAGCAACTTTTTCTTGTATAAATCTAATTTGAATTTTTAGGTGTCATATTTGGGAGCTTTTTGGATTTTTTATGAGAAAATCCTTGATATAAGCCAAAACCATATGCTGATAATAGTGAATCATGAAATCAAAGCTTCATGCAATCAGAATCCCACGAAACCAAAGCTTCATGCAATCACAACCCTATCCGCATCTTCTTATCCTACAGCCTTCTTGATAGCCTCAAAGCTTTCCTTACTGATTACATGCTCAATCTTACATGCGTCCTCTGTGGCAATCTCTGCTGGGACACCGAGTTTGATAAGCCAGCCAGATAAGAACTCATGGCGTTCATAAATCATCTCAGCGATAGCACGTCCTGCATCTGTAAGTGTGATAAATCCTGCATCAGAAACAAGTATATAATTCTTTTCCCTTAAATTCTTCATGGCAACACTTACGCTGCTCTTCTTAAAACCTAATTCATTACATATATCAACTGAACGAACTACAGGGAGAGTCTTGCTAAGAACAAGAATAGTCTCCAGATAGTTTTCAGCAGATTCGTTATTACCTGTGTTCATTATAGCCTCCTTGAGATATCTGCAATATAAAATATATTAGCACAATAAATTTTCATTTTCAAGTTGTTGGACATATTTACAATCATTTGAATAGGAAAGATTCCGTTTATATCTGAAAAAATTTTTCAAAAACAATAAAATAAGCTGTTAATAAAATTAATTAGAAAAAGCTAAAAAAAATTAGAAAAAACTAAAAAATGTTATTGACATCTAAGAAGCGTTCGGATATACTAACTGTGCTGGAAATGAAACATTTTATCAATAACTAACCACAGAAAAGAGGTCATTATGATGCCATTATCTATGATTGAAGCAGGACAGGAACACACCATTATTAAAGTAGGTGGAAAAGAGGAAGTAAGATTGTTTTTGGAGAAGCTTGGATTCGTTACTGGTGCGTCAGTGACGGTTATATCTGAGGTTGGAGGCAATCTTATAGTTAATATTAAAGATTCAAGGGTTGCCATTGGTAAAGACATGGCCAACAAAATTCTGGTATAAGGAGAGAGACTATGACGTTAAAAGAAGTAGCTTGTGGTCAGACAGTTAAAGTTACAAAGATTGCTGGTGAAGGTCCAGTTAAGAGACGTATCATGGACATGGGAATCACAAAGGGCGTGGACGTGTATGTCAGAAAAGTAGCACCTCTTGGAGATCCAATTGAGGTTACTGTCAGAGGATATGAGTTATCAATCCGTAAGGCAGATGCTGAGATAATCGAGTGCGAATAATACTTTAAGTATTATTTTTTGCCACGCGGTTAGACGGAACTAACAAATATTAGAATCACAGAAAGGGAGTTAGAAATGTCTATTAAAATTGCATTAGCAGGTAATCCTAACTGCGGTAAAACAACATTATTTAATGCATTAACAGGCTCTAATCAGTTCGTTGGTAACTGGCCAGGAGTTACTGTTGAGAAAAAAGAAGGTAAATTAAAAGGTCATAAAGATGTGACAATCATGGATTTACCTGGTATTTATTCATTATCTCCATATACATTGGAGGAAGTAGTTGCCAGAAATTATCTTATTAAAGAGAGACCGGACGTTATCCTTAATATCGTTGATGGTACTAACATCGAGAGAAACTTATATCTTTCAACACAGCTCATGGAATTAGGTATTCCAGTTGTTATGGCTGTTAACATGATGGACCTCGTTGCTAAGAGTGGTGACCAGATTCACATCGACAAGTTAAGCAAGAAGCTCGGCTGTGATGTTGTTGAGATATCAGCCCTTAAGGGAACAGGTATCAAGGAAGCTGCTGACAAGGCAGTTGCTCTTGCTGGTAAGAAGACTCCAGCAGTTCATTCATTTGATGAAAAGCTTGAGAGCGTCATATCAGAGACTGAGTCTTTGATTGGCTCAGACATAGCAGAAGATCAGAAGAGATTCTTCGCTATCAAGCTTCTTGAGAAGGATGACAAGATTGGTAACATGATGGATTCAGTTCCAGATGTTTCTAAGCAGATTAAGACATTAGAGGATGAATTTGACGATGATACAGAGTCAATTATCACTAATGAGAGATATACATACATATCTTCAATTATCGGTGAGTGTTGTACTAAGGCTGCTAAGAAAGAGAAGCTTACAACATCAGATAAAATTGATAAGATTGTAACTAACAGAATTCTTGCACTTCCAATCTTTGCAGTTATTATGTTCCTTGTATACTATATTTCAATGGTTACAATCGGTTCTGCTGCAACAGACTGGGCTAATGATGGCGTATTTGGCGATGGCTGGCATTTGTTCGGAATCGGAACAAGTGCTTATGAAGAAGCTGCTGATGAGTATGGTGATTCAGACGCAATCATCTCAGCTTACATCGAGAGCCTTGGCGACAGCGGAGAGGCATATGCAGATGCTATTGATACAGAGGCAGATGATTATGATTCAGAAGCTGCTGTAGCAGCACTTAACAAGCTTGCAGCCACAGTAAAACCTAATGCATCAGTTGATTATACTATTGAAGATGAGGAAACTCTTGCAACAGAAGATGCAACAGCAGATGCAGCACAGATTAAAGAAGCTATAGAATTAGCAGTTAAGTATGACGGTGCAGCTCCAGACCCAGCTAACTATGGAGTATGGGTTCCTGGTATCCCAGTGCTTATCGGTAACGGACTTGATGCTATCGGATGCGCTGACTGGCTTAACGGCCTTATCCTTGATGGTATCGTAGCCGGTGTTGGTGCCGTACTTGGTTTCGTACCACAGATGCTTGTATTGTTCTTATTACTTGCATTTCTTGAGGCTTGTGGTTACATGGCACGTATCGCATTCATCATGGATAGAATTTTCAGAAGATTTGGTTTATCTGGTAAGTCATTTATTCCAATTCTTATCGGTACAGGTTGTGGTGTTCCTGGTATCATGGCTTCACGTACAATCGAGAACGAGCGTGACCGTCGTATGACAATCATGACAACAACATTTATTCCTTGTGGAGCTAAGGTTCCATTTATCTCAATGATAGCAGGAGCTATCTTTGGTGGATCAGCAGTAGTTGCTACATCAGCATACTTTATCGGTATTGCAGCAATCATCTGCTCAGGAATTATATTAAAGAAGACAAAGATGTTTGCCGGAGATCCAGCACCATTCGTTATGGAGCTTCCAGCATATCATATGCCAACACTTGGCAACGTATTAAGAAGCATGTGGGAGCGTGGCTGGTCATTCATCAAGAAAGCTGGTACAATCATCCTCCTTTCAACAATCGTAGTTTGGTTCACAACATATTTTGGATTCACAGATGAAGGATTCAGAATGCTTGCTGAAGATGAAGTTGATATGAGTATTCTTGCCAGAATCGGTGATTTACTTGCTTGGATCTTCATTCCTCTTGGATGGGGTAACTGGCAGGCAACTGTAGCAGCTATCACGGGTCTTGTTGCTAAGGAGAATATCGTTGGTACACTTGGTATCCTCTATGGTGGTGGAGAGCTTTCTACATATGCAACAATGGCGTTAGAGTTTACTAAGGCAGCAGGTATGTCATTCCTTTGCTTCAACCTCCTTTGTGCTCCTTGCTTTGCAGCTATGGGTGCTATCAAGAGAGAGATGAACAATACTAAGTGGTTCTGGTTTGCAATCGGATATCAGTGTGGCTTTGCTTATCTTGTAGGTCTTTGTGTATATCAGATTGGCAATCTTATTACAAATGGTGTATTTGGATTTGGAACAATCGTTGCATTTCTTATTGTTATAGGATTCCTTTATATGCTTTTCAGACCATACAAGGAGAGCACTAAGCTCAATCTTGATGTGAAGACTAATTAAGAAAGGTAGTGGTTATATGGGTACTATAGTAGTTGCAGTAATAATCGTATTAATAGTCGGACTTATTATATGGAAGATGGTTAAAGACAGAAGAGCGGGTAAACATACCTGCGGTGGTGACTGCAGTAGCTGTGGTGGACATTGCCATTAACCTGAAAGGGGATGACGTATGGAAAGAGATGTAATTATCAATAAACTTCGAGAGAACGGATGCAGAATAACTAAACAGAGACTTATACTTATTGATATAATTCTTGAAGATAACTGTTCAAGCTGTAAGGAGATTTATTATAAAGCTTCTAAGAAGGATAGTTCAATTGGTACTGCAACTGTTTACAGAATGATTAATACCCTTGAAGATATAGGTGCAATCAGCAGAAGAAGTTTTTATGAAGTACTTTAATATTTAATATGATATCCCATTAATAAATGCCGTGCGGTGGCTGCGTTTCCACTGTACGGCATTTTAGTTGAATTGAATAAAGGTAATATATGTGATGAACAAGATAGAAAAGAAGAGACATAAAGAGCAGTATGTTGTTGAAGAGATGATTAAATTGTACTGCCGTAAGAATCACAAAGAGTATAACAGACAGGAAAAAAAGATGTGCCCAGTCTGTCAGGAACTCTCAGATTATGCAAAACTAAGAAGCGGGAAATGTCCGTTTATGGAGAATAAGACATTCTGTGCTAATTGTAAGGTACATTGCTATAAACCACAGATGCGTGAGCAAATTCGCACAGTTATGAGATTTTCCGGGCCAAGAATGATGCTGTATCATCCATTGCTTGCTATGTGGCATGTGATATGCAGTGTCAGAGAAAAACATAAAAGAAGTGAGTAAAATATATGATAAAGACAAGACTTGTGGGGCTTCTGTCCCATGCAAAGAAATACATTGTGTATATAATTATATGGCAGTGGATAGCACTGATATCACAGGTTGCAGCAGTTTTTTCAATTGCTGGACTGTTAGAGAGCGTAGCATTACATGAAGTTACGACAGGGGATGTAGTAAGGACAGCGGGAGTTCTTATACTTGTTATTATAATCAGATTATTGTGTGAGAAAATGGGTGCAAAATCTTCATATCGTGCATGTGTTGATGTGAAAAGGATTCTGCGTGAAAAAATATATGAGAAAATGTTAAAGCTTGGAGCTTCCTATAATGAACAGGTTTCATCATCAGAGATTGTCCAGGTATCGACAGAAGGTGTTGAACAGTTGGAGACATATTTTGGAAAATACCTTCCACAGTTGTTCTACAGCCTTATAGCACCGGTTACATTGTTTATAATTCTGTGTAATGTAAGCGTAAAAGCAAGCGTGATTCTGCTTATATGTGTACCTCTTATACCGGTATCAATCGTTGTTGTACAAAAGATTGCCAAGAGACTGCTCAACAAGTATTGGAGCATATATACAGGACTTGGAGATTCATTCCTTGAAAATCTTCAGGGGCTTACAACGTTAAAAATATATCAGGCAGACCAGAAAAAGGCTGACGACATGGATGTTGAGTCTCAGAATTTCAGAAAGATAACTATGAAAGTGCTCACAATGCAGCTTAATTCCACAAGTGTCATGGATATTGTGGCTTATGGTGGAGCGGCAGTCGGAATGGTCGTTGCGGTTACAGAATTTCTTCATGGCAATATTTCAATTGCGGGGACATTGTGCATAGTCCTTCTTGCGAGTGAATTCTTCCTGCCATTAAGACTTCTTGGCTCATATTTCCATATAGCCATGAATGGAATGGCGGCGAGTGACAAGATATTTAAGATATTAGACCTTCCAGAACCAGAGACAGGCAAAGAGATGCTTCCAGATGGAAGTCTTGACATCTCTATGAAGGATGTTCATTTTGCATATGAAGAAGACAGACAGATACTTAAAGGAATTAATCTGTCACTGCCAGCAGGAAGCTTTGTATCGCTGGTTGGAGAGTCTGGATGCGGCAAGAGCACAATAGCAGGCATATTGTCAGCTAAGAACCATGGATATACAGGTGATATTGTAATCGGCGGCAGACAGTTAGATAAGATTAATGAGGCTGACCTTATGAATCATGTTGTCCTTGTAAGACATAACAGCTATCTTTTCAAGGGAACAGTTGAGGATAACCTTAGAATGGGCAAGATGGATGCGACAGAGCAGGAGATGAGAGAGGCGCTTAGAAAGGTTAACCTTCTTGACTTCATTGACTCACAGGATGGATTAAATACACAGTTACAGGAAAAAGCTGGCAACCTGTCAGGAGGACAGTGCCAGAGACTTGTGATTGCGCGTGCTTTGTTAAAAGATGCGCCAGTGTATGTATTTGACGAGGCAACAAGCAATATAGATATAGAGAGCGAAGAACTTATTATGAGTGTAATTCATGATATTGCAAAGACTAAGACGGTTCTTCTTATATCACACCGACTTGCTAATGTTGTTGATTCAGACTGTATATATTATCTGAGAGACGGAGAGATTAAGGAGTCTGGCAGACATAATGAATTAATTGCCAAAGATGGAGAATATAAGCATCTTTATGACAGCCAGATGGCTCTGGAAAACTATGGAAAGGAGGAGCAGGCATAATGGAGAAAAAACGAAGAAGTGCAGTTTCAATTATGGGAAGCCTTATAGGGCTTGTTAAACCGCTTATTCATATAATGCTCACTGCTATTGTACTTGGTACAGCAGGATATCTGTGCGCCATATTTCTTACAATATTAGCCGGAATGGTTATATCAGAAGGAATTATGGATAAAAATGTACATACAGGCCTGCTCATCGTCATGGTTGTGATTGCAATACTGCGTGGAATACTGCATTATGGTGAACAGTATTGTAATCATTTCATAGCATTTAAACTGCTTGCCATTATCAGGCATAAGGTTTTTGCGGCACTTAGAAAACTGTGCCCTGCCAAGCTTGAGGGTAAGGATAAAGGTAACCTTATATCTATCATAACTACTGATATAGAGCTTCTTGAGGTATTCTATGCGCATACAATATCGCCGATAGCGATTGCAACACTTACTTCTATTATAATGGTAGTGTTTATAGGAAGGTATCACTGGATGGCTGGAATACTTGCACTTGCGGCTTATCTGGTGGTTGGTGTTTTGATACCGCTGTGGAATGGAAAGCGTGGAAGCCAGACTGGTATGGAATACAGAACAGAATTCGGTGAACTTAACAGCTTTGTACTTGATTCACTCCGTGGACTGGACGAGACTATCCAGTATGGACAGGGTGAGAAGAGAAAGAATGATATGTCATCACGCTCAATGAAGCTTTCTGGATTGCAGGAAAAGCTCAGCAGGAGTGAAGGAACACAGAGAGCGTTGACTAATATGGTGATTCTTATGGCATCATTTGGAATGCTTGCACTCACTGTATGGCTGTATGGAAGCGGACAGATTGAATATGATGGAATTATTATCTGTACAATTGCCATGATGGGTTCATTTGGACCGGTTGTTGCATTATCTAATCTGTCTAATAATCTTAACCAGACACTTGCAGGCGGAGAAAGAGTGCTGTCGCTTCTTGAAGAGACTCCGGTTGTTGAGGAGATTTATGGAGCAAAACATAGTGAGAGCAATGCTGGAAGCACTGCAGAGATGGGTGCTGTGGCTGGTGAAGGATTTTCTGGCGCAGAGGCAAGTCATGTGACATTTGCTTATAATAAAGAAGTAATTCTTGATGACTGTTCATTAAAGTTTGAACCGGGTAAGATAACAGGAATTCATGGTGCAAGTGGCTGTGGTAAGTCAACACTGCTAAAGCTTCTTATGAGATTCTGGGATACTGATAAGGGTACAATATATGTCAATGGCAGGGATGTAAAGAAGATTCCAACTAAAGAGCTCCGTGACATGGAGAGTTATGTGACACAGGAGACGCACCTGTTCCATGATTCAATAGCTAATAATATAGCCATTGCCAAGCAGGATGCCACCAGAGAAGAGATTATTGAAGCGGCAAAGATGGCGTCTATCCATAATTTTATTATGACACTGCCAGATGGATATGACACAAAGGTAGGTGAGCTTGGTGATACATTATCAGGTGGAGAGAAGCAGAGAATTGGAATAGCAAGAGCATTTCTTCATTCGACAGGAAGCCTTATGCTTTTAGATGAGCCTAGTTCTAATCTTGACTCTTTAAATGAAGGAATTATATTAAAATCACTCAAGGAATCAGCCAAAGATAAGACAGTTGTACTTGTGTCACATAGAAAATCGACAATGACAGTTGCTGATGTTGTATATGAGATGGGAAACTAGTCGACAAATTATCCCAAAATAATGCAAAATGTATCACATTGTGATATAATATTCTCCGTATAAATACAAGTATGTATATATACGGAGAATTTTTGTGTATATGATATATGAGTACAAGATAAAATCCATAGCAACGGGGGAGAAAACATGGAATTAATAAAATGGGACAAAGTTAATATTAAAAAACTGATAGGATATTCTGCAATGGTGGTAGTTGCACTGTTTTTGATTATCCACATATATCTTGGCGTATTCTATTCGATGTTTGATGCGGATTACATGGTAAAGTTTAATAAATTAAGCATAGTAGTAATAGCGGTAGGAGCAGTTCTTGCATATCAGAAAAAATACCAGCTTTTATTTAATGTTGTATTCATAGAAGCGATATTTCATATGTTTATGGCAACTGTATCATTTGGATGGAATTGCGGATTCCAGAATTATCAGATTGCGCTTGTTGTAGTTATATTCTTTATTGATTACTGCTTTAAGAAGTCAGGAAGCTTCAAGATAAGGTCAGTGAGACTTTCAGTGGCATGTTTTATTGCATATATAGCATCATTTATTATTACAGTTTATTTTGATGAACCATTTCCTATAACAGATACTGCCATGAAGGTGACACAGTTGTTATCGTCAGTTGTTGTCTTTGCAACTGTTGCGATTGTTTTATGGGTTCTTATACAGTTTACATTCAGAATTGAGAATAAGATGTCAATGCAGGCTCATAATGATGAGCTTACAGGACTTCCTAACAGATATTTTTTCACAGAGAACTTTACAGAACTTGCAAGCAGATGTACTAAGGAAAAGATGTTCATGGCAATCATGGATATAGATGATTTCAAGAAGATTAACGACACATATGGACACAATGCAGGTGATTATGTCCTTAAAGCTATCGCATCAATTATCAAGAGCAAGTGTCAGAATATGATTGTCTGCCGCTGGGGTGGAGAAGAATTCCTGCTTTCAGGCGAGGCTGGTGGTACTGATGAGGATGCTATAAGAAAGACATGCCGTGACCTTGATAATGTGAGAAAATCAATCGGTAATTATGACTTTTCATATGAAGGTAATAAGTTCGCAATAACACTGACTATGGGTGTCGCTTTCTATGGAGAGGGCGAGACTGTTGAAGACTGGATAGGCTGTGCTGACAGAAAGCTCTATTCAGGTAAGATGAGCGGTAAGAATAAGCTTGTTTATTAGATGTATGATATTTGTAGACGGATGATACTTGGAGGAACACATGAAGTATTCAAGAGATTACAGAGTTGGGATAGAAGAGGTTGGATGTGATGAGAGTTCTTCTATCAGAGCATTATTAGTGTTCATGGAAGATTGTGCCTGCTGGCATTCTGCACAGGTAGGATATGGGGTGCGCGAGGTTGAGACTAAGCACAGGGCATGGGTTGTGCTTGACTGGAAGCTTAAAATTCACAAGCTGCCAGTATATGAACAGAAACTTACCGTATCGACATGGTCGAGAAAGATGGATGGCATAAGGGCTTTCAGGGATTATGAGATTAAGGATGAGAATGGTGAGCTTATCGCCTCAGGAACCTCCAAATGGATTCTTACAGATACTGAGAGAAGAAGGCCTGTAAGGCTGACAGATGATATAGTGGAATTGTATGAGACAGATGGTTCTTATCTTGCAATGGAAGACGAGATAGAAGCTCTTACATGCGATGAGAACATGCTTGAAGGAGCATATACAACGAATTATGTGGTGAGACGTTCAGATATAGATATCAACCAGCATGTTCATAATCTTAATTATATAGATATAGCATATGATGCCATGCCGGAGGATGTCTATAACAGATTTATCAAAGGCGAATTTGGTGAGCTTCATATATTATATAAGAAAGAAATCAAGTATGGTGAAGATGTTGTATGTAAATACTACGTTAAAGACGGATACCATACGATTGTCATGCTTGTTGATGATAAAGTACATTCTATAATTAATTTTAGATGATTGGAGAGTAACAATGAAACGCATATGGATGTATCTGAAACAATATAAGAAAGAGTGTGTTCTTGCCCCATTGTTTAAGATGCTCGAGGCAACATTTGAACTTTTTGTTCCACTTGTAGTATCAGGAATTATTGATAATGGTATTGCTAATGGAGATAAGGCATACATTATTAAAATGTGTATAATGCTTATACTTCTTGCAGTTATCGGACTTGTATGTGCTATCACGGCACAGTATTTTAGTGCCAAGGCGGCAGTTGGATGTGCAACTGGATTAAGACACCACCTTTTTTCACATATCCAGAGCCTTTCATTCACAGATATGGATACAATAGGAGCTTCAACACTTGTAACACGTATGACAAGCGATATTAATCAGGTACAGAATGGTGTTAACCTTGTGCTTAGATTGTTCCTCCGTTCACCATTTATCGTATTTGGTGCGATGATAATGGCATTTACAATTGATTTCAAGGCGGCACTTGTATTCGTTGCAGCTATTCCGGTTCTTGCAGTTATCGTATTTGGAATAATGTTATCGACAAGACCTATGTATAAGAAGGTTCAGGCTGGACTTGATAAGATATTAGGAATTGCCAGAGAAAATCTTTCAGGTGTGAGAGTTATAAGAGCTTTCAATATGGAAGATGAGGAGATTCACAGATTCAAGGAAGCTAATCAGGAGCTTAACAGTCTCCAGAAATTCGTAGGTAAGATATCAGGACTTATGAATCCACTGACATATGTTGTTGTAAATGTGTCAATCATAGCACTTATCTGGATTGGAGCTATAAGAGTTAATTCAGGTACACTTACACAGGGACAGGTTGTTGCCCTTTATAACTATATGTCACAGATTCTTGTAGAGCTTATAAAGCTTGCAAACTTAGTTATCAATATCACTAAGGCACTTGCCTGTGCAGGAAGAATAGACAATGTATTTCAGGTTGAATCAAGCATGCAGTATGGCGAGGTTAAGGCTGCATATGGATTTTCTGATGGAACTCCTGCAGTTGAATTTAAGAATGTGTCAATGAAGTATTCAGGAAGCGGCGCAGATACACTTACAGGAATTAATTTCTCAGTTATGCCGGGAGAGACTGTTGGTGTTATCGGTGGTACTGGTTCAGGTAAGACATCACTTATAAGCCTTATTCCTAGATTCTATGATGCGACAGAAGGCGAAGTACTCGTAAACGGGGTCAATGTCAAGGATTATACAGAGGAATCACTTAAAAATAAGGTCGCTGTAGTTATGCAGAAGGCAATTCTTTTTAAGGGAACTATCAAAGATAATATGAAGTGGGGCGACATGAATGCTTCTGATGATGATATTAGAAAGGCATTAGATGTATCGCAGTCAACAGAATTTGTTGAAAAGAAGCAGGGGAAGCTTAATGCGTATGTAGACCAGGGTGGTAAGAACCTTTCTGGTGGGCAGAAGCAGAGACTTAATATTGCAAGAGCACTGGTAAGAAAGCCGGATATTCTTATTCTTGACGACAGCGCATCTGCACTTGATTTTGCGACAGATGCGGCACTGCGTAAAGCTATAAGGCAGATGGAGCCATCACCAACATTATTCATAGTATCGCAGAGAGCGGCATCACTTATGCATGCAGATAAGATAGTTGTGTTAGATGATGGTGTTGTGGCTGGTATAGGAACTCATGATGAACTTCTTAAGACTTGTGAGGTTTATCAGGAAATCTATAATTCACAGTTTAAAAAGGCAGCTGGTAATTAGGCTGTGAATAAATGGAGGACAGATATGAGTGATAATAAATCAGGCAAAAATAAAGTTTCAAGAAAAACATTAAGAAAAGTACTGCTTAGAATAAAGAATTACTGGGTATACTTAATAATATCCATATTGATGGCGATTGTAACTGTGGCATCAACATTATATGTACCAATTGTAGTTGGTAATGCCATTGATTACATTTTAGGGCCAGGCAATGTGGATTTTGCAAGTGTAAGAGATGTACTTGTCAAGCTTGCAGTGGTTATAATTGTGACGGCTGTATCACAGTGGATAATGAATATCTGTAATAACAAGATAACATATCATGTCACAAGAGATATAAGAGATGAGGCGATTGAGAAGATAGAGCATCTTCCACTAAGCTATATTGACGGACATTCATATGGCGAGGTTGTAAGTCGTGTCATAGCGGATGTAGACCAGTTTGCAGATGGACTTCTTATGGGATTTACACAGTTCTTTACAGGAGTTGCAACTATAGTCGGAACATTTATTTTTATGCTTCTTATCAATGTTAAGATAACCTTAGTGGTTGTTCTTGTAACACCGTTATCTTTCTTTGTGGCAGGATTCATAGCAAAGAAGACATATTCAATGTTTAAGTTACAGTCAGAGACAAGGGGTGAACAGACAGCCCTTATTGATGAGATGATAGGTGGACAGAAGGTTGTCAAGGCATATAACCATGAGAAAGAGATAATTGACAAGTTTGATGAGATTAATACAAGACTTCAGAAATATTCACTCAGCGCGATATTCTTCTCATCAATAACTAATCCGTCAACAAGATTTATCAACAGCCTTGTATATGCTGGTGTTGCTGTTACGGGTGCGCTGTCAGTTATCGCTGGTGGAGCAGGAGCTATAACAGTCGGACAGCTTGTAACATTTTTAAGTTATGCTAATCAGTATACTAAGCCATTCAACGAGATTTCAGGTGTTGTAACAGAGCTTCAGAACGCAATGGCATGTGCTGACAGAGTATTCGAGCTTATTGAGGAAAGTCCTGAGATAGCAGAGAAATCAGATGCATATGAGCTTGGTACACCAGATGGAAGTGTTAAGCTTGAAAATGTTAATTTCTCATATACTAAGGATAAGAAGCTTATAGAAGATTTCAACCTTAATGTAAAACAGGGTCAGAAGATTGCTATTGTAGGACCAACAGGCTGTGGTAAGACAACAATCATCAATCTGCTTATGAGATTCTATGATGTTAACAGTGGTTCAATCAAGGTATCGGATATGGATATAAGAGACCTTACAAGACATTCGCTCAGAGCTGGATATGGTATGGTTCTTCAGGACACATGGCTAAGGTCAGGAACAATACGTGACAATATTATTATGAGCAAGCCAGATGCCACAGATGAAGAGATTATAGAGGCAGCCAAGGCATCACATGCACACAGCTTTATCAAGCGTCTGCCACAGGGATATGATACAGTTATTGGTGAGGATGGTGGAAGCCTCTCACAGGGACAGAAGCAGCTTTTATGTATAACAAGAGTTATGCTGTGCCGTCCACCGATGCTTATTCTTGATGAGGCTACATCATCAATTGATACAAGAACTGAGGTCAAGATTCAGAATGCCTTTAACAAGCTTATGGAGGGCAGAACAAGCTTTATCGTTGCACACAGGCTTTCAACTATACAGTCTGCGGATGTTATTCTTGTTATGAAGGATGGACATATCATAGAGCAGGGGAACCATGAGGAACTTCTTGCAAAAGGCGGATTCTATAAGAACCTTTATGAGAGTCAGTTTGCACAGTAAATTTAATTTACACAATTGCACATTTTGTAAACAAGTGGTACAATTATATTAGTGAATGGAGGCGACAGATTATGACTTTGATTAATAAGGACAAAGTTTTAAAAGGCGTGGGAAAAGCTGTAGATGTGGCTAATAATGCTGCGGATAAGGCAGATCATTACATTAAAGAGAACGAGCTTGATAAGAAAGCTAAGAATGTAGCTGATGAATTTTCACAGGGAATGAAATCTGTTGGACAAAGCATAGAGAATCTATTCAAAAAATGATTGAAATGAGGGATACAGATGGCAAAAGCTGCAGGTGTAAAAACCAAGCGCAATAAGTTTACCCGCATGTGTATTGGCGAGTCAATTATAGCGTTGATGCATGAGACACCATATGATGATATTAAGATATCTGATGTTGCAAGAAAGGCTGGCGTGTCAAGAATGACATTTTACCAGTATTATGCAACGAAGGAAGAGGCTTTAAGCGATTATCTTGACGAGATAGTCCAGGAATATATTGAATCAGAAGGTGGCAATATCAAGACACATATACTGGCATACGATAACGTACTGCGTGCGTTGAAATTCTTTGACAGATATTCAGACTTTTTCTTAAGTCTTGTGGATGCCAGACGACATTCATTCGTTATGGATGCGGTTAATGACTATGTTGCACAGTATCTGATGCCTGAGAATCCAAGGTCAAGATATGAGATGTATTATCATGCTGGGGCATTATTTAACGTATTCTTACAGTGGGAGCTTACAGGAAAGCTTGAACCTGTAGAAGAGATAGCAAAATTATTTGTATAACAGACACATGGCAAGATTAAGCAAAGGCGCTTACTTTCATACTGCGGTATGCAGATGGGGTAGGTGCCTTTTATTATAAGGAAATGGAGATGAGATTATGAATATATTTGATGTTATAGGGCCTGTTATGGTTGGACCATCAAGCTCACATACAGCGGGTGCTGTGCGTATCGGCTATATATCACGTAAGCTTCTGGGGGAGAGACCAGTGACTGCTGATATAAGGCTTTATGGCTCATTTCTTGCGACAGGCAAGGGACATGGAACAAGAAAGGCACTTGTAGCAGGTCTTCTTGGCATGAAAGCTGATGATATGAGAATACCAGACAGTTTTGAGATTGCAGAGAGTGAAGGACTTGAGGTTACATTTGGCGAAGCACAGCTAAAAGAGGCACATCCTAATTCAGTGCAGATGTTTCTTACAGGTGAATCTGGCAGGACGCTTGAAGTTATAGGGGAATCAATAGGCGGTTCGAGAATAAATATAGCTCAGATTGATGGAATTAATACAAACTTCTCTGGCGATTATCCAACCCTTGTTGTTCATAATCTTGACCAGCCGGGGCATGTGTCAGAGGTTACGTCTATGCTTGCCCATAAGGGCGTAAATATAGCTTATATGCAGCTTTATCGGTCTAACAGAGGTGGAGAGGCTGTTATGGTCGTAGAATGTGACCAGGAAGTGCCACAGGAGGGCATAAGATGGCTGGAAAAGGCAGAGGGTGTTGTCAAGGTGACGTATCTGTCACTCAAATAGATGCAGGGAGGACATTGGTATGATATTTTATCATTCTATCAAGGATATATTAGATATATGCAGCAGTGAAAATCTGGATTTCTGGGAAGTGATACTTATGGCTGATGTTGACGAGAGGGCAGTCAGCAGGGAAGAATCATTTGCCACGATGCAGGGAATGTATGCCGCGATGAAGATGGCGGATGATGATTATGACGGCTCGCGCGTGTCTGCAAGCGGGATGGCAGGTGGAGATGGTGCGAAGATGCATGAGTATAATATGTCAGGAAGAAATATATGTGGTGAATTTATGGGACTTGCAATGGAGAAGGCGTTGAAGGTAAGTGAGTCGAATGCATGCATGAGGAGGATTGTGGCTGCACCTACAGCCGGTTCCTGTGGTGTTATTCCTGCTGTTTTTATAGCATATCAGCATTGTTTTAATGTGCCGGATGAGAAGATGACACAGGCTATGTATATAACGGCAGGACTTGGAGCTGTTATTGCAGAAAATGCATCTATAGCCGGAGCATCTGGTGGATGTCAGGCAGAGATTGGTTCGGCGAGTGCAATGGCGGCGGCAGGACTTGCATATCTTCAGGGCGGTGATAATGAGTGTATTGCCAATGCGGCGGCTCTTGCGCTTAAAAATATGTTAGGACTTACATGTGACCCTGTATGTGGACTTGTTGAAGTGCCTTGTATCAAGCGTAATGTGGCTGGGGCTGTCAATGCGATATCGTCAGCACAGTTGTCTCTTGCAGGTATCAGAAGCGCAATAAGACCTGACGAGGTCATAGACAGCATGAAACGTATCGGCGATATGATACCGGCGTGCCTTAAAGAGACGAGTGAGGGCGGACTTGCTGTAACAGAGAGTGCTAAAGAAGTGGCTGAGAGGCTTAAAATGGAATAGCATTCTTCATTTTATATTTGTAGAAATCTCAATTTGCATGTATACTATACAATGATAAATGGTTATAAAACCTGTACGGAGGAAGATATGATCAGGAAAGAGATTAATGAGATTAAAGGACAGTATATATTGCAGGATTGTGGAATCCTTAAACTTAGAGGATGCTATGTTGATGGCGAGAAGAACAAGGTTACAAAGTTAAGTGAGACATTTCTTAATCTGCCAGAGGAAGAAAAGCATAAATATTTTGATATATTTAAGA
>ERZ1034763.96-NODE-96-length-51574-cov-6.827462_pt1 | contig 51574 bp, 52 predicted proteins | sample MGYA00520701_ERZ1034763 | MGnify/ENA primary metagenome ERZ1034763 (study PRJEB33766, sample SAMN09781707) | gut metagenome | biome: gut microbiome | host: Homo sapiens | place: Madagascar | study: EMG produced TPA metagenomics assembly of the PRJNA485056 data set...
ATTTAATTATTAGTACTTGTCTTTAATCTTACTGTACCATCAGCATCTGTACCAAGTCCAGTGCTTGTTGGATTAACGAAGTATGTATATCTGTCAAGGATATCATCTTTCTTCATATCCATAAGAGCCTTCTCAGCATGTTCAATCTCATTAAATCTTGAATTGCTTCCGAATATATTGAGATCCTTTCCTCCACGGAATGAATCCATAAGGCTGCTGTTGTCTGATTTGACAGGTGCTCTGTCAGCTCTTCCGCTGTTATCCTGAGCTAAAGATACAGCCTCTTCCTTAACATCAGATACTTTATTCTCCTGTGCTTTTTCGTTCTGTGTTCTGACATTATCATCAGATACAGAATACATATATGGACTTCTGTAACCATTAATTGCAGATATCATAGCCGTACCTCCTTCCCAGAAACAAGTTCCATCATCTTTCTATATATTTTATCGGAGTATCACCGGAATAATTAACCCCCGGTTGAAGTATTTTTTCATAAACAATCCTGTACCTTATACAGGCTTCTTATTAATATCATCGAACTCCATAAGAACCGGAAATCCTTCTTTATATGGTTTTATTATGAATGGATTCTTAGCTGCATACAGATATATTGTTCTGCCAAGTCCATCCTCCACAAGCTCCCGCATGGTCTGCTCCCCAACCTCGTTAATCGCAGGACAGGTCGGTGTCAGCGCAATTACAAGCTTGTCCTCTTTTCTCATAATTCTCAATGGCCAGATTTTGCAGTCAAATGGTTTATTCTTGTCAGATAATACACAGCCCCTTCTTGGGTCAAGAAATTCACAGGCAGCCTCTTCCTCCGGGTCATCCGTCTTATACTTGTATTCAAGGCTCATCTGTCCGCATTTAACACCCTCAACTTCTCTTTCCTTGAATTCCAATGTGCCCGTTGTCAGACGTTCAACAGTCTCCATAGGAAACAATGGTGTCTCCCACAGACTGCATCTTCTGAACGAACAGCAGAATTTACATCCGGCACATGTTGATTTTTTCAGGACTTTAGATAACATAATAACTCCTCATTTCTGTAACATTTATATCTCGACAGCACAATATTTCTTAAGAAGTATCTTAGGATGATACGACTGCTTTGCTTTTCTTAATCCTTCTATATTAATGTCTTCTTCACGGTTAAGCCACTCTACGCCACTCTGGCTCTTGGCATACATATTGTTGATAGCCGCATACCCACCATTGACAGCATACTCTCCTATTGCTTTCTCAAAATGTACATCCACAGTATCTGCGCTTATCTGCGAGCCTATAGTCATCGCAACTGCGACGCCGTCAACATATATAATTCCACCGCTCAGATTAAGCTCCTCATAATAATTAAGAGCTTCCTTGATTGAATTATATTCAAGTCTCTGCGAGTCATCCTCACTCTGTAGATGGTCATAATACCAGCCATCCTCAACAACTGCGGCATCCTCAACGTTGCATTTTCCTAATTCCTCATATCTGAACTCTGGATACTGCCTTGTGAACTTAGACACATGATTCTTTTTCTTGTGGTATGACTTGCCCGGAAGCTGCGCAAGATCCTGTCTTGAATACACATAGTCATAATCTCCTAAATCATCTATATATTCAAATCTTCCCGGATAAATCTGTTCTAACATTTCACGCTGTTTTTCTGTAACAAATGAAAATCTGAGAGCTTCTCCTCTTGCGGCTGCATCGGCTTCTATCTCTTTTAAAGCTTTCTCTAAATTACCATTGCCTATTGGAAATGTGTATCCATTTCTTGTTCCCTTGCCGTGGTATTTTCTTATGAGAAAATCTTTATAACCTGTGATTTCTATATCATATTTATCTCTTAAAAGGTATATGTTGGCAAATGACAGGTCGCTTCCCATAGCACCTGCTTCGTCCACAATCGGACGAATCCATTCTCCATCATTTAATTCAGGTTTTTTCCAATCTAACATACTTCTATACCTGCCATTATTCCTATGGCACTTTCTAAATTATTAATTAATAATAAACTATCTTGAATACAGTTTAAGGGTTATTGTATCACACTTCCCATTATGTTACAATTATGCCATATTTCAAAAAGGAGCTTTTTTTATATGAACAAGAAAAATATAACGCTTGTCTGCGCCGGCATAATACTGTTATCTCTACAGCTTATTATTAACATATCCGGTGTATACATTGATATTTTTAATGATGTTGTTGCATTTATACTTATTGCAATCGGAGGATTCCCACTCGCCAGGAGAAATAACGTGTTCAAGAAGTCTGGACGAATCATTGTTATCGGACTTATCCTCACTGTTATGGCACAATTGTTAAGCATTTATTCAAGCAATCTCGGACTTACTAATATCGTGACAATTATGTGTGGTTTATCAGTTATTGTTAACATTTATTACACATATTATTTTAACGAAGGCCTTATACTTGAAGCCAAGTTTCAGGAAAAAGAAGCCCTTACACGTTCAATACGATTAATCTGGGCTTTATATGGAGTTCTTGTATTCTTAAGCTTCATAGCAACTATGGCTGGAATCAGAATGGTAACTATAGGTGCCAACGCATTATCTCTTATATATTGTATTTTCTATATATCTAACATAATGAATATATCTAAGCAGCTTTATATGGAAGGTCTTCCAACAAAGCATATGATGCAGTAACCAGGAGGTGGTTTATCAATGAAAAAGTTAGAGATAATCATTCAGCCAGAACGACTTGACGAACTTAAATCTATATTAAACGGATGTGGTGCACATGGCATCATGATTACTAATGTCATGGGATATGGCAGCCAGCGTGGCCACAAGCAGACTTATAATGGTGTTGATTTCGGAGGTAATCTTCTGCCTAAGGTCAAAGTTGAGACTATCGTCGATGATGAGACATCTGAGAAGATAATCGACCTTGTAATCGACCAGATTAACACGGGTTCCTATGGCGATGGCAAGATATTCGTGTATGACGTATATGACGCTGTACGAATACGTACAGGTGAACGTGGAAAGGACGCACTGTAAACCAGTGCGTCCCTTTTTATAAGCATTTATAACTACCTGCATACCTTCTGCATCTCTGAAACTCTTGAATCTGTCGATGTCGCCGCTATGTTATTAAGCATGAGAACTGTTCCGATATCATGCGCATCAACCAGCTCGCTTACTGTCTTACTATAATATCTGTAATCAATTACATACACATCCTGATAATGGTCTACAAGGAATGGTACAAATGCATTGCCATAAGACTCCTTGACTACAAGAATTGATGAGCCATCGGTAATATCTGGATTAGATATATGTACGTATTTGTTATCGCCACCGATAAATGTGCTGTATTTGCTTGTTGCACTCCAGCTTGATACGTCTGTTATTATGTTGTATTCCATCTGCTCACCACGCTTATTAACCAGGTCTATTCTGTTAGTAGCAACTGGCTTATAAGCGACAACTGTGTCTGGATTGTCTCCCAACGATGTCACACCACTCTGGCTGTAGAAGCTTCCCCTGAAATTCTCAAATACCACCTTCTCATAGGAATCAAGCGGATTAGCCATCTTGCCTTCCTGCCATATGAATACATTATATGCATAATAAGCACCTAATGCTGTCCAGTGGTGGTCTGTCCTGAAATATACATATTCATCCCTGTGCTGGTGAAGTACGTCATACACATAACATTTGCCGACCTCTTTATTCATCTTGCTGTACATATAAAGAATCGCTTTTTTCTGATTGCTGCTTGTAAGACTGTTTCTTGTAGCATCATCAAGTATTATATCTATGCTTGTCGGCACAATCATGCTGTACACCTTTGATTTGCCACTAAGTGTCTCTGTTAAATTATTTACAACCTCTGCATACGCATCTGAGTTTGCCTGCGAGAACGAATAATAATTATAAGCTCTGTCGCCTACCACAAATATAGAACCAAGGCTTTCGCCCTCTGTTACCGATATAGTTCCGTCTGTGCCCTCTACGCTTGTACCTATATCCGATACCTCAATATCACGGTCAAGCTGGTTAAATCCATAATTAGTTTCTATGTTAGAGTAATATATTCCATCGCTGTCGATATCATCAAATGTTATATCTTCCGGCAAATCAATATCTTCCTCATGCTTATCCTTCAGAAGGCTTGCCTCTATATCGCCATCAAAATCAGGAATATCATCTGCTGCCACCATAGTTCCATGAAGCACCTGTTTTCTGACTCCGTACAGATTATTGATATTCTCATTGCATGTTATAAGAATATCTCTGAATGGAAATGTGTCTGCAAACCATGTATCTATCTGGCTAAAAAATGTTCCATCCATAAAGCTTGCCACTGAAAATGTCGGAAATGCTGTAAGTGAACGCTTCTCTTTATCTGAGTAGCTCTGTCTTAGCGGCATAACCATTGATACGACAGCACCGATAAAGAGTGCAGCAAGGAAAACTGCAATCTTTCCAACCGCAGCCTTTTTCATGCCATATTCACGATATTTAATTTTCTTATTATTATCGATATTCTCTTTTGCCATCGCAAATTATGCTCCTAAAACCGGTAGTATATAAATGGATTATAGCTGTCTCCTATAAGTGACAACGTTGATAATGCAAGCATTATCATAGGAAGAACAGCGTTAAGTACATTATATGTTCTCATATATATTATATGGGACTGTTTTGCTTCCTCTGCAAGCCACTGTGTCATCTTTTTCACAAGTGGAGTGCATGCTATTATACATATCACAATTATGTATATGTTATTAATGATTATTGTCCTGCTCTCTACATTATAGAGTGCATTGCCATTCATTCCGAACATGGAACGAAGTACCTGATGTATTATCTCGAAATCTGTGTATCTGAAAAGAATCCAGCTAAAGAACACCACCGCTATTGTATACACTCTTCCGACAACAGCCGATATTATGCGTGGCATTTTCTTTAAAAGCTTTAATAAGAACAGCTTCTCTATTGTGAGGAACACAAAGAAATATACTCCCCACAGCACAAAATTATATGATGCTCCATGCCACAATCCAGTCAATGACCAGACAACTGCCATATTAAATATCTGTCTTTTTAATCCTTTTCTGTTACCGCCAAGCGGTATGTACACATAATCCCTGAAGAATGTGCTGAGCGATATATGCCATCTTCTCCAGAAATCTGTAACTGAATCTGCTGTATATGGGTAATTGAAGTTCTCCATATATCTGAATCCAGTCATCTTACCAAGACCTATCGCCATATCTGAATACGCCGAGAAATCGAGGTATATCTGTAACATATATAACAGACATCCAACCCATGCTGCCACAACAGTTGCATGGGTAACACCATACATTGTCTCTGGCAGAAGTGTCTCAAGAATTGAGCCACATGAATTAGCAAGAATTGTCTTCTTGGAAAGTCCGATACAGAATCTTGATATTCCATCATTCATTGAGCTTATGTTTGTCTTACGCTCTTTGAGGTCATCTGCTATATCTCTGTATCTAACAATAGGACCTGCTATACACTGGTGGAACAGTGATGTATACAACAAAACATGTCCATAATTATGGTCTGCTTCCACATCCCCCCTGTATACATCAACCACATATGATATGAGCTGGAATGAATAAAATGAGATACCAGCCGGAAGTACTACGTCTGGAAGGGTTGTAAAGATTGTCGAACCCCATATTCCAAAAAAGCTGTTGATTATCTCACATATGAAATCTATATATTTAAACCATGCCAGAATACCAAGTGTTATGGTCAAATCAACTGCAAGGAACGCAGATGCCTTCTTCGTGCCTTTATATTTCTCGACTAATATTGCACCTGCATAATTAATCCCAGCCATAACCATAAGAAGAATAAGGTAAGCCGGAGACATCCACGCATAAAAGATAAGTGAAAATATAAGAATACAGGCATTCTTCTTACGCACATCTGATATAAGCGCATAGCATATCAGATTCGCCGGCAGAAACAGATACACAAACAATAAACTAGAAAATACCATCTCTACTCCTGTCCATCTGTCTCATCTTGTGCTGTGTCTTCTATCTTATCCTCTTCAGGCTGTGCCACGCTCTTATCTGCGTATATCTTAAATACTCTTGATAAAATATAGCTGTCTACATATAAACCAAGTGGAATTGTAATAATTGCTGCTGTGAAAAACTTAATAGTGACAGCCACAAGTATACCAGTTGCAAGAAGCATTACAAATGTCTGTCCAAGATGGTGCATTGATATAATAAGTGCATTCTTTAATGTTCCTATAACTGTATTATCGAACTTGGCAAGCATCGGGAACACATATGTTGTGACTGCCACAAGTACAAGTGCTATTCCAAAGAATACATACATAGCCAGTCTTGCAAGGCTGTTACCGCCCTCTGCCCAGTACATGCATATTCTTATATCTTCTATAACGAATACACCAAGCAATCCCACGATAAGCTCTATTAAGAATCCCTGCTTGAAATTCTCTTTAAATGACTTGATAAATCCCTTGAATACATAACCTTCCTCATCTCTTACAAGCTTGAGTGCCACATAAAAGGCTGCTGTAACTGATGCACCAAGAGTTATGACCGGCAGAGAAAACACGACCATTAAAAATCCAAGAATAAGAAAATCTCCCGCTTTTGTAAGTCCTCTAAAAAGTTTTCCGTCTATACTAAACATAATCTGCCTCCATATCAGTCATTTTACATAACAATCCATGTTAATTATACTGTATGTGTAATATTTTGCAAAGTTTTTTTAACATTTTTATATTAAATAATTATAAAAATGTACATTTTGTCAAAAACGTGTGTTAAACTAGCAAAATGAAGCTTAAAAGTGCATTTAATCTGTACAGAAATGAGGAAATATATGAAGAAAAAGATGCCTAAGGAGCAGCAGACTCCCTTCAAAGAGCTGACACTCAGCCAGAAGATTGCTTATATATTCGGATATTACAAATATTACATGCTCACAGCACTTATACTGATAGTTGTCATTGGTTCAACTGTATATTACCATTACAAAAATTACTATGACAGTGTATGCAACATCTATGTTGCTAATGGCAAGATAACTGGTTATGACGATAGAAGTGACACTATAACCAGGGGCTTCACAGCATATCTCGGAATTGATGGTAAAAAGACGCAGGCTGTCCTTGATTATAACAACTCTCTGATTGTACAGCCTATGGACAATGAGGCTGCCGTAGCCAGAACCAAGATGATTACCAAGGCTTCTGTCGGTGATGTGGACGGATATCTTGCTGATATTGATTATATAACTTATTTTTCAACAGATGGTGAGCCATTCTTATGTGACCTTACTGAGATTCTCACATCTGACGAGCTTGCTAAGATTGGAGAGGACAATATAGTCCACTACACTAAGAAGGACGGAACTAAGGTTCCTGTTGCTGTCAATCTGACCAATACATTTATCAAGACTTCAACAGATTTGACGATAGATAACCCTTGTTATGGCGTTGTGGTAACCGCAACAAATCACGATAACGCAGTTAAATTTATTAAATTTGCATTTAATATGTAATGTGTAAAAATTCCCGAACCGGCAGACAGCACACAGCAGTCGTCATGCATTATTTTATAGCCTATGCGTATGGTCTGGCTGTGGCTGTCTGCCGGTTCGGGAATTTTTAGTTCAATGCCATATGGTATATATTCATTCCTTGTATATTCTCTGCGTATATCTCGAATCCGAGTTTATGTGCTAGGGTGATGGATGGGATGTTGTCGGTATGGACGCAGGCGAACAGCTCTTGTATTCCAAGCTCTTCACTGGCATACCTGATTGCACACATACATGCTTCATGGGCATATCCACGATTCTGATAATCTTTACGTATAAGATAACCAAGCTCCTGCCTGGTTATTCCATCAATTTCCCTGTTTTCAATGCCTACTCTTCCAATCAGTTTTCCTGTACATTTGTCGAACACAAGCCATAAGCCGTACTGGAAGAAGCGGTACATATTATTGATATAATTAATTGTAAATTCTTTTTCTTTATCGTATTCATATAAGGCTTCTATATATGGACAGTCTTCAAGCGTATCGTACATCTCATACATCTGTGGCAGGTCGTCAACTGTCATTTCACGCATAATTATTTTATCCGTATCAGCAACTACATGTGGCTGATTATTATATCTGTCATATATAAGATGAATGTAATCAAGAGTGATGTCAAAATTGCATATGACATAGTCTGCACTGCCCCTGTATCCATCGCCAAGCCCGACTATGCACCTGTTTCCACTGTTATTATCAAACATTTTACTGACATCATCTGTGTAAGTTATAACAAGCGCCTCTGATGTATTAATCGTATCCATCCTTCGCTCACATGCATCTTCTGTATTAATCCTATCATTTCTGCGCTCCAATGCATTTTTATCTATAACTGCCATGTCTATTCCCGCCTGCCTTGCCTGTCCGCAGAACCAGTCATATTCTTCATACTCCCTATCTTTACAAATATATATTTTTCTAAGCATATTATCCTCTATTTGACTTTTTCAATTTATCTATATACAATAACCACATTATATCATTATCATGATGTCAGGGTCAAAATAATAAGCTGTCTGTGTCTGCGCAAAATGCTTATATGCTCTGCATCATCATTGAACAAAGAAAGGAACGAAAACATGGCAAACACTAATCCAATAGTTACAATCGAGATGGCAAATGGGGATATCATGAAAGCTGAGCTTTATCCTGAGATAGCTCCTAACACAGTTAATAACTTTATCAGCCTAGTTAAGAAGGGATATTATGATGGAGTTATCTTCCACAGAATTATTCCTGGATTCATGATTCAGGGCGGTGATCCAGATGGAACAGGAATGGGCGGCCCTGGATACTGCATCAATGGTGAGTTCTCTCACAATGGATTTGAGAACAATCTCCTTCACACTAAGGGCGTTCTTTCTATGGCGCGTACAATGATTCCAGATTCTGCTGGTTCACAGTTCTTTATCATGCATGCCGCTGCACCTCATCTTGATGGCGAATATGCTGCATTTGGAAAACTTATCGAGGGCGAGGATGTTCTTGATAAGATTGCAACTGTAGGCACTGACTGGAACGACAGACCTATGAAACCACAGGTTATGAACAAAGTTACAGTCGAGACATTTGGCGTAGAATACGAAGAACCTGAAAAGCTCGCAGATATGTAAGTTAAATCTAGTTTTAGCTCTATACAAAAAATGTGCAGGAAAAAGCCACAATTCAAATAAAAATTGGCTTTTTCCCGCACATTTTGCATTATAAAGAAAAATCATATTTTTTATGTATTACCATAAATTCTCAATAGGCAGATACACGCATAGGGATTACTACTTTATCTCTTCCGCGAGTGTCTTCATTGCATCTATATCAGCTTCTTTGGCTGTGGACTTGATTGTAACCATTGTGTTGCATATCTCAATATTCTTCATGCCTTCAAATGCATTCTTCATCCACTTACCTGCTGTTGGAGCCCATGAACCATTCTCAACGATACCGACTTTTCTGTTCTGGTATGCCTTGTGTGAAAGTCTGTTGATGAAATCCTCCATTGGTGGGAACACGCCACCATCATATGATGCAGCCATAACAATAAGTCTGCTGTATCTGAAAGCATCCTCTATAGCCTCTGACATATCATCCCTTGTAAGATCAGTATAAGCAACCTTTTCAATTCCTGAATTTTTGAGAATCTCAACCATCTTCTCTGCTGCCGCCTTAGTATTGCCGTGTATTGATGCACATGCTACTAAAACGCCGTCATCCTCTGGCTGATAGCTGCTCCATACCATGTATTTGTCAATGTAATATCCAAGGTTGTCTTTAAGGATTGGTCCATGAAGAGGACATATTGTGTTAATCTCAAGTCCTGCGGCTTTCTTTAAAAGAGTCTGGACTGGCGCACCATATTTACCAACAATATTAAAATAATATCTTCTCGCCTCGCATGTCCAGTCTTCATCTGCTGACAACGCTCCGAACTTGCCAAATGCATCTGCTGAGAACAATATCTTCTCTGTTGTCTCATATTCAAGCATTACCTCTGGCCAATGAACCATAGGTGCCATGATAAATCTGAGCTTATGTCTGCCTAAGTCAAGCTCATCTGCCTCTGTGACTGCGATACATCTGTCATCAAGGTTGTCAATCTCGAAGAACTGTGGAAGCATAGCCTTTGCCTTGGCTGTAAGGACTATCTTCGCTGATGGATACTTGTCTGCAAGCAGCTTGATATTAGCTGCGTGGTCTGGCTCAAGATGTGATACAATAATGTAATCAACATCCATTCCATCAAGCTCTCTTGTAAGATTAGCAAGCCATTCATCTGTCTTTCTGGCATCTATTGTGTCCATAACAGCAACTTTTTCATCCAATATCACATATGAATTATATGATATACCATTAGGTATCACGTACTGGCTCTCAAATAAATCAAGAGTTGTGTCATCTGCACCAATGTACTTCACAGCATCTGAAATAATAATATCTGACATAATAATCTCCTTATCGTCTCTATTAATTTTATTAACATTGTCTAACTCATAAATTTCTATATACCTGGAATATCTCAGGTAAAATCATAAAATTATAACGGAAGCAGTATAAATGATGCAAGCATCATCACTACACCTACAATTATCAGAATCTTTCCTGTCTTTCGTTCTTTGACATACTGCGGATTAGATAGATCCTTCTTATCCCTGTCATCATAGAACAGATTCCACTGCTTCTTGGCATTGCTTAACTTGACAATTCCTATAAACAGCAACATCATTCCTGCAAAAAATATCATAAAGCCAATAAAAGGTGTATATGATGTTCCAGCATGTGCTTCCGCATCATAAAAATCAATATCACCTGATATCATCGGCATTAACCAATTAACCATATGCTTTTTTGCCCCTTTCCATCTGCATTTTAAAGTATTATAACCCCCGCCCTGCATTTCCGCAACTTAAAGTTTTCTTAAATAAACCGTGCCATTTCTTTAATACACTTCTTAATATATTCCTTTTAAAATATTTCTTTCAATTTCTTCCATACTAGGGTATAATGATGATATATTTAATTACAGGAGGTATTGATATGTTAGTTACTGCAACAGATATGCTGACAAAGGCACGCGCTAATGGCTATGCCGTTGGTCAGTTCAATATTAACAACCTTGAGTGGACAAAGGCTATTCTTATAACAGCCCAGGAGATGAATTCACCAGTTATCCTCGGTGTATCAGAAGGTGCTGGTAAGTACATGGGGGGATTCAAGGTAGTATCTGCCATGGTAAAAGCTCTTATCGAGGAACAGAATATCACAGTTCCTGTTGCTCTTCATCTTGATCACGGAACATATGAGGGATGCTACAAGTGTATCGAAGCTGGTTTCTCTTCAATCATGTTTGATGGTTCTCACTATCCAATCGATGAGAATATCGCTAAGACTAAGGAACTTGTTGGTATAACTCGTGAAAAGGGTATGTCTATAGAAGCTGAAGTTGGTTCAATCGGTGGCGAGGAAGACGGCGTTATCGGTATGGGTGAATGTGCTGACCCTAATGAGTGTAAGGCTATAGCAGACCTTGGTGTAACAATGCTTGCAGCAGGTATCGGTAATATTCATGGTAAGTATCCAGCTAACTGGAAAGGATTAAGCTTTGAGACTCTTGAAGCTGTCAAGGAGAAGGTTGGCATGATGCCACTCGTACTTCACGGTGGTACAGGTATCCCTGATGATATGATTAAGAAGGCTATCAGCCTTGGCGTTGCTAAGATTAACGTTAACACAGAGTGCCAGCTTGCATTTGCTGCTGCCACAAGAAAATATGTTGAAGCTGGCAAGGACCTTGAAGGCAAAGGATTTGACCCAAGAAAGCTCTTAGCTCCTGGTACAGAAGCTATCAAAGAAACTGTACGTGAGAAGATTACTCTCTTTGGTTCAGCTAACAAGGCGTGATTAGTCTAATCACATATTTTAATAGATTTTGGAGTATTATTAATAATGAAAACACTTAACACTAAATCCTACAGGATGGGACTTGCCTCTGGCGGTTCTGTGGCAGTTGACAGCGTTTCACATTCTGATAACGCTAGTACACCTGAAGATAAGAAGAGCTTCTATATCCGTATGGCTATTATGGTTATCGCAGCTTGTATATTTGTTTTTGCTGGTTCCCAGATATTCATGATTTTCTATAAGTATCATGAAAGTGACAAGATATACAGCAACATTTCCAATGAAGTTCTTAACCCGAATGGTCACACAACAACTATTATCGGCACTGATGGTTCAAGTGGTGATGGAACAGGCACTACAACAACTACTATTGAAGCTTTCGACTATGATCACGAAAAGCTTCTTGAAACTAATGCAGATGCTGTAGGATACATTTACATGCCAGCATCCAACATGAGACTTCCTATTGTACAGGGTGAGGATAACGACTACTATCTTACTCACTCATTTAACGGAACAAGCAACAGCTCAGGAACAATATTTGAGGACTGCGATATCAAAGGCGGTCTCTCAGCTACTAATGTTATCTTATATGGTCACCATATGAAGAATGATGGCATGTTCGCACCTCTCAAGTACTATGTAAGAAATGGTGCAGCTTATTACAACACTGAAGGTAATGATGTCTTCTATATCTACACTGGCAACAGAATTATCCAGTATAAGATATTCACAGTTCATGAAGACGACCCTATCAGTCCAACTTACACATACAATTTCCCAGATGTCTCTAGTCTACGCGAATATGCACAGCAGATGAAGGACTTATCTATATATGATACTGGTGTTGACGTGTCTAATGCTACACAGGTTATCACATTATCAACTTGTACTGCAGCAGGCGACAGACGTATCATTGTTCAGGGAATTTATGTAGGTGAAGGTGTTTTAGATTAAATTTATTAACATTTTTAAAAAAACTACTTGCAATTAATTGGTTTTTGAGTTATTTTATTTAAAGACAGTGATGTCACTAATTTAACACTTTAGAACAACGGCGTTCCCATTTATACTTTTGTGTGAATAGGAATGCCTTTTTAGTTTTAGTGTTAGAATAGATTTTAATACAAATAGGAAGGAAGACAAAGACATGAGTGAATTATTCAATGTTGCCGACATCTTCGGCGAGAACGTGTTTAACGACACAGTAATGAAAGAACGTCTGCCTAAGAACGTTTACAAGAACCTCAAGGCTGTTATGGCTGGTGAGAAAGAGCTTGAACTTGCAGATGCTGATGTAATCGCTAATGCTATGAAGGATTGGGCTATTGAGAAAGGTGCTACACATTATACACACTGGTTCCAGCCACTTACTGGTACAACAGCAGAAAAGCATGATTCTTTCATCACAGCTCCTAAGGAAAATGGTAAGGTTCTCATGGAGTTCTCTGGTAAAGAGCTTATCAAGGGCGAGCCAGATGCTTCATCATTCCCTTCTGGTGGATTAAGAGCTACATTTGAGGCAAGAGGATATACAGCATGGGATTGTACATCACCAGCTTTCGTACGTGAGGATGCTGCAGGTGCAACACTCTGTATCCCAACAGCTTTCTGTTCATACACAGGCGAGGCACTTGACCAGAAGACACCTCTTCTTCGTTCAATGGATGCTATCAATGAGCAGGCTTTAAGAATTGTAAGACTTTTCGGTAATACAACATCTAAGAAAGTAACTCCTTCAGTTGGTGCTGAACAGGAATACTTCATCGTTGACAGAGATAAATATTTACAGAGAAAGGACCTTATCTTTACAGGACGTACACTTTTCGGTGCTATGCCTCCTAAGGGACAGGAGCTTGATGACCATTACTTCGGTACAATTCCTGAAAGAATTGGTTCATTCATGAGAGATGTTAACATCGACTTATGGAAGATGGGTGTATCTGCCAAGACACAGCATAACGAAGTTGCCCCTGCACAGCATGAGTTAGCTCCTATCTATGCACAGTGCAACACAGCTACAGATAACAACCAGCTTATGATGGAAGTATTAAAGAAGACAGCTTACCGTCACAACCTTGTTTGCCTTCTCCATGAGAAGCCATTCGCAGGTGTTAATGGTTCTGGTAAACATAACAACTGGTCTATCACAACAGATGATGGTATCAACCTTCTTGAGCCAGGTAAGACACCTCATGAGAACATCCAGTTCTTACTTGTACTCGGTGCTATCATGAAAGCTGTTGATAAGCACGCTGACCTTCTTCGTGAATCTGCATCTAATGTAGGTAACGACCACAGATTAGGTGCTAACGAGGCACCTCCAGCTATCGTATCTATGTTCCTTGGTGAGCAGCTTGAGGACGTTATCGATCAGCTTATCGATAAGGGTGATGCTACAAGCTCAATCCAGAAGGGCAAGTTAAAGACCGGTGCTTCTACTCTTCCAGATCTTAACAGAGATGCTACAGATAGAAACAGAACATCACCATTCGCATTCACAGGTAACAAGTTCGAGTTCAGAATGCTCGGTTCATCTGACTCAGTTGCTCCTGCCAATGTAGTACTTAACACAATCGTTGCAGAAAGCTTCAAGGAAATCGCTGATGAACTTGAAGGTGCTGAGAACTTCGATATGGCTGTACATGATCTTATCAAGAAGCTCTTCACAGACCATAAGAGAATCGTATTCAACGGTAACGGTTACTCAGATGAATGGGTTGAAGAAGCTGCAAGACGTGGTCTTCCTAACATCACTTCTATGGTTGATGCTATCCCTGCACTTGTTACAGACAAGGCAGTTAAATTATTTGAAAGCTTTGGCGTATTTACTAAGGCTGAGCTTGAGTCAAGAGTTGAGATTCAGTATGAAGCTTACTCTAAGGCTATTAACATTGAAGCTAAGTCTATGATTGATATAGCAAGCAAGCAGATTATTCCTTCAGTTATCTCTTACACAACTGAGTTAGCTGGTTCAGTAGCTGCTGTTAAGGAAGCTGGCGCAGATGCTTCTGTTCAGTCTGATTTACTTACAGAGATTTCTTCTTACTTAAAGGATATGAAATCTGCTCTTGATGCTCTTATCAAGGCTACAGATGAGTCTGCTACAATCACAGATGCTGCTACACAGGCTAAGGCTTACAGAGATAATGTAAAGACAGCTATGGATGCATTACGTGCTCCTGCTGATAAGCTTGAAATGCTTGTCGATAAAGAGTTCTGGCCATTCCCTTCATATGGCGATCTCTTATTCGAGGTTTAATTTAGAGGTTTATTTATAAACCCAAATTCATTTTTATGAATTTGTCTTCCAATTATAGCCCCTGCATGGATTTCCATGCAGGGGTATTATAGAATCCAGATACTTTACTATTAAATCATTAACACTATAAAGGAGTTTTATCTATGACACATTATGTTTTACTTAAATTCAAACCTGATTCAGATATTGATGCTATCGAAGCCTGCATAAGAAGTACTTATGAGGAGCTTGACAAGACACTCAGCTATCTTAACAACGCAAAGGTCTACAGATGCTGTGTAGAAAGGGATTCCAATGCAGATATAATGATAAGGGTTGACCTTGATAAGAAAGAACAGCTTCAGGATTATCTGACACATCCATTACACATCAAGATGATGGACAGCTTCAACGGCAATCTCTCAGGCCGCACATCTTTTGACCATGAATAATCAATCCCTAAATATAAAATCCCCCATGACTGCATATAGAATACAGCCACGGAGGATTTTATATTTAGGTTGTAAGCACTATTTATGCTTCTTCGTGTCCTTTTGTCTTAATCTCTTTCTGAATCTTAGCTACAAACTCATCAAGAGCTATTGTTGTTGATTCCTGCTGACCATGAAGTCTGAATGTTACAGTTCTTTCATTCTTCTCATTGTTACCAAGTACAAGAATGTAAGGAACCTTCTGCATCTGACCCTCACGCATACGGTAACCAAGCTTCTCTGAACGGTCATCAAGCTCAACTCTGATGTCGTTATCATTGAGGAGGTTATATACTTCCTTAGCATAGCCTTCAAGCTCACCGTCATCATTCTTAACCGGAAGAACCTTAACCTGAACTGGTGCTAACCAGAGTGGAAGGTTACCCTTAGTCTCCTCTAAGATATAAGCCATGAATCTGTCAAGAGAACCAAGAATAGCTCTGTGAAGAACTACTGGAGTCTTCTTCTCACCATCCTTATCAATATATGAAAGGTTAAACTTAGCTGGTAAACAGAAGTCTAACTGGCATGTTGAAAGTGTATATTCATTACCAACGGCTGGCTTAACATTAACATCAAGCTTAGGACCATAGAATGCTGCCTCACCGATTTCCTCTGTGTACTCGATACCAAGGTCATTAAGAACTGTTCTTAATGCGTTCTCAGCCTTATTCCACATCTCATCATCCTGATGATACTTATGTGTATCTTCTGGGTCTCTAAGAGAAAGAACACATCTGTAATCTGTGATGTTGAAATCCTTGTATGTGCTGAATATAAGGTCTACAACCCTAGAGAACTCGCTCTCAATCTGCTCTGGTGTCACGAAAATGTGAGCATCATTCTGGCAGAAATGACGTCCTCTCTCGATACCCTTAAGAGTACCACTTGCCTCAAATCTGAAATCATGTGCAATCTCACCGATTCTGATTGGAAGATCCTTATATGAATGCATTCTGTTAGCATATATCATCATATGATGAGGACAGTTCATAGGTCTTAATACGAATGACTCTCCCTCAACTTCCATAGCTGGGAACATATTCTCCTTGTAGTGATCCCAGTGGCCTGATGTCTTATAAAGATTAACTGTACCTACACAAGGTGTCATAACATGAAGGTAACCAAGCTTTCTTTCCTTCTCCTTGATGTAATTCTCAAGCTCCTGCCATACTGTATATCCCTTAGGAAGGAACATAGGAAGTCCACGTCCGACAAGGTCATCAACCATGAAAAGCTGCATATCCTTACCAATCTTTCTGTGGTCACGCTCCTTAGCTTCCTCAAGGAGACGGAGATGATCCTCTAACTCCTCTGCTGTTGGGAAACATACACCATATATTCTCTGAAGTACACGATTGTTAGCATCGCCCTTCCAATATACACCTGAATGTTTGATAAGCTTAAAGTTACGGCATAACTTTACATTATCAACGTGTGGTCCACGACAAAGGTCTGTGAAATCGCCCTGGTCATATACTGTTATACTGCCATCCTCAAGATTAGAGATAAGGTCAAGCTTATACTCATCATCAGCGAACATCTTAAGAGCTTCTTCCTTAGATACTTCTCTTCTGATAATCTTCTTGCCTTCTTTAGCAACCTTCTTCATCTCTTTCTCGATAGCTGCTATAACTTCGTCATTAACAACCTCATCACCAAGGTCTATATCATAATAAAAACCTTCTGAAACAACTGGTCCAACCCAGAACTTAGCCTGTGGATACAGATGCTTAACTGCCTGTGCCATAAGATGTGCACAAGAATGGTTAAGAGTACTTAAATTCTCATCTTCCTTAAAATCTACCATTGTAACTTTCTCCTTTATTATAAATGTTTACTAACTCGTCTTAATAAAACATCCCTGAAAATCAATCTAAATCTTATCACAAGTAATATCTTATTGCAACCAGTTAAAAGCTTAATCTTCTGGATAATTAAGTCTTTCTGCTGTTGGGTTATCAAGCACTTCTTCCTTGAACTTCTTCATGTATATCTTGGCAAGTGCAAGATTATTGTCAAGATAATTACCACAGTCTCTTGGTGAATATCCCGGAATCTCTCCCTCATAATCAAGCACAAACTTCGCAGCCTCATTAAGCACTGGAAGTATATCCTCTGACTTTAAATCACCTGCAAATATAACATAGAATCCTGTTCTGCATCCCATTGGTCCAAAATATATTGTCTTATCACTCCATGTAGGATGATTTCTTAAGAAAGTAGCCACAAGATGTTCAATACTGTGAATACCCGGATTATCCATAGGTGGTTCAAGATTAGGTGTTGTAAATCTAAGGTCAAATGTGGTTATGGTCTCCTGTCCAATCTTATCCTGTCTTGATACATATACTCCCGGTATCAGTTTAAGATGATTAACTGTAAAACTTGCAATCTTCTCCATGTTGCAGCATCCTTTCATATATTAATTATAATGATGTTGGGGTCAAAAGGTATTTTGACCACAGCACATATCTACATCTGTCTTATCAACTCAACCTTCTTCTTAAGGCAGTCTCTCATAAGCTCGCCATACTTGACAAATTCATCTACAAGGTCTGGGTCAAACTGTGTTCCCCTTCCTTCAACAATGATAGCCATAGACTTTTCATGGCTGAATGGCGGTTTATAAGGTCTCTCTGATGTCAATGCATCATAAGTATCAACAATACTCATTACACGGGCACACAGCGGTATCTCCTCACCTTTTATTCCAGTAGGATAACCACTCCCATCCCATCTTTCATGATGATACAGAGCCATCTCTTCAGCAATCTTTAAGAATTCATTCTCAGGGAATTTCTTCCTTATCTTATGGAACGTCTGTCCACCAAGCATAGAATGTTTCTCCATGTACTCTCTTTCACCGCCGTCAAGTGCACCTTTCTTTCTGAGTACACAATCATCTATTCCTATCTTGCCAATATCATGAAGCGGTGCTGAACGCACTGTATTCTTGATAAAATCGTCTGTTATATCATTCTTATATCTTGGTTCATCTTTAAGTGCCCTTATAAATGCATCAAAATATATACCAGTATTCTTGACATGGCCGCCTGTAACGCCATCTCTTGACTCTACAAGCTCTGCAAATCCAGATGACATGGCATCCTGCATCTTCTCAATCTCTTCAACCTTCTCCTCAACAAGCTGTTCAAGAGAATGCTGGTATTCTGCAAGCTCAATCTGTGTCTCAATTCTTCTCTTCATAACTATAGGCTCAAATGGCTTAGTTATAAAATCCGCTGCTCCAAGTTCCAGTCCCTTGACCTCACTCTCAGCAGCCGTCTGGGCTGTTAGGAAAATAACCGGAATACCCATATATCTTCTCGTACTTTTGAGTATCTCTATCATCTCGTAGCCGTCCATCTGTGGCATAACTAAATCTAACAGGATAAGATCCGGAATATGTTCCTCCAATATCTTGAATCCTTCCTCTGCGGACAAAGCCTCATATAATATATACTCATCTTCCAGTACATCTCTTGCTGTCACAAGATTAAGCTTGACGTCATCAATCATTAGAATAGATTTTTTGTCCATACATTCAACACCTTCCCCATGTAAGGCCATATTACATCTGATGTCTCACTATCTTATATTCGTCATTACTCTGGTAGTACGGGCAGCTCTTATATGATGAAGATAAAAGTCTGGCATAATCATCCTCGTCCATATCGACATCACAGATATACTCCTCTGTCTCCTCATCATATACAAGATTATTGCAATATTCACAACTACCGCCGTTATCAGACATCAATCACACCTCACTAATTTTTCACGTATAAAATCATGTTAATATTATAACACATTATCACGCTTCGGTCAAAATGCTTATACTAATTTGTATGTAACAATTCATGCGCTCTATGCGACAATGGTTTTTCAAGATATTCTTCATAACATTTAACAATCTCAGGATTTTCATGCGAATATCTTATTGTATTCTTCTCATCAAGATTATAAAGAACTGCCGCACGCTCAGCCTTTAACTCAACGCCATCATGAATAGGCTGTCCACCGCCATTGACACATCCACCCGGACATGCCATTATCTCGACAAAATCATACCTGACACTGCCCGCAAGAATCGCATCGATAAGTCTTCTTGCATTGCCAAGTCCACTAGCCACTGCCACCTTTATCTTAGTTCCATCTATATCAAATTCAGACTCTTTCCAGCCATCCATTCCCCTGACGCTCTTAAATGCATCAACCTCTGGATTCTTACCTGTCACAAGGTAATGCGCACTTCTAAGCGCAGCCTCCATAACACCGCCTGTCGTTCCAAATATGACACCAGCTCCAGTTCCTGTGCCAAGCGGAGAGTCAAATTCCTCTTCCTGAAGTATCTGTGTTCTCACATAGTATGAGCGGAAAAGTCTCTCAATCTCTCTTGTTGTCAACACAACGTCAACATCACTGCCGCCATCCCATGTACACTCATCCTTCTTAGCCATACAAGGCATGATTGATATACAGAATATCTTAGATGGGTCAACGCCTAATAAATCAGCATAATAAGACTTAGTGATTGCGCCAAACATCTGCTGTGGCGATTTGGCTGTAGAAAGTCTTCCTGCAAGCTGTGGATACTGGCTCTTGATGAATCTAACCCAGCCCGGACAGCATGATGTGAACATTGGAAGTCCTGACTCCTTTATCTCTGGCAGTCTCTGTATGAACTCGCTTCCCTCTTCCATAATAGTAAGGTCTGCTGAAAATGTTGTGTCAAATATATAATCAAAGCCAATCTTTCTAAGTCCTGCCACAAGTCTCTTAGCTGTAGCAAATTCCCTTGAAAGCCCAAAGCCTTCTCCCCATGCAGTTCTCACTGCTGGAGCCACCTGGACTACTGTGATGATATCTGGATTCTCAACTGCATCAAGTGCCCTTCCTACATCATCACGCTCTCTCAATGCGCCGACCGGGCAATGTGTCACACACTGTCCACACAAAGCACACTGTGACTCTCCTAGCTTTCTTCCGTCAGAGACATCAACAGTTGTACGCGCACCAGTGTTGACAACATCCCACACATTAAGGCTCTGAACCTTGTCACATATCTGCACACATCTCATGCATTTGATACATTTATCGCTTTCCCTGATAAGTGGAAATGATTTATCTATTCGTGATTTCTCTGGTCCGATATCATAAGGCATGTCCGAAATATTCAATTCATTAGCTACTGTCTGTAATGTACAGTTACCACTTCTTATACATGATGCACATCTGTAATCATGCTGTGATAAAATCAGCTTTACATTAGTCTTTCTTGTTGTTCTGACCTTGCGGCTGTGTGTGTACACAACCATTCCCTCTCTTACAGTTGTATTGCAGGCTGTTACACATCTGTCAACGCCCTCAACCTCTACAACACATACTCTGCACGCACCTATCTCGTTAATCTCTTTGAGATAACAGAGCGTAGGGATCTCATGTCCGGCAGTTCTGGCAGCCTCTAAAATTGTAGTTCCCTCTTCGACACTTACATTCGTGCCGTTAATGACTAAATTTACCATTTCTCTACTCTGCCTCCTCTGAACACGCCAAATCCATAATGGTCACATCTCAAGCATCTTCCTGCTTCCTGACAAGCCTCCTCGCAGCTCATTCCAAGCTCTACCGGCTCAAAATCATTCTTTCTTTCGTTGGCATTCCTCTCAGCAAGCTCAACTCTTCCGCATGGAACACGGTCATCTACACTCACCTCTGGAATTTCAACATCACATTTAATCTCATGATGGAAACCAAGATACTCATCTATATTCGCTGCTGCCACCTTACCTGCTGCAATTGCCCTGATTACGGTAGCCGGGCCTGTTACACAGTCACCTCCGGCAAATATGCCCGGTAAATCTTCGATTCCACTTGTATTTAAAGCGTCAATTGCCCCTCTCTTGACTTTCATTCCGAATTCTTCAAAAGGCTTGGACTCTATACCCTGTCCGATTGCGACAATAATCATGTCACATTCAATAAGCTCTTCCTCAATTGCCGCACGTTTAGGAGATGGTCTGCCATTCCTTATATTGCTTATCATCTGTGGCTGTACCCATAATCCTTTGACATTATGCTGTTCGTCTGTCTCTATACGCACAGGTGCTTTAAGCTCAACAACGCTGCATCCTTCAGCCTCGGCACCTTCAATCTCGGCTTTCATGGCTGTCATATCAGCTTTTCTACGTCTGTATACAATATCCACTTTCTTTGCGCCAAGTCTTACCGCTGACCTTGCAACGTCCATAGCAACATTACCGCCACCGATAACTGCCACTCTGAGTCCTGTGTAATCCGGCATATCATCATCACCGATTGCACGAAGCATCTCAACTGCTGATATTACCTGCTTGGCATCATCCTCGCCTTCAATACCGACTTTTTTATCAGTATGTGCTCCGATAGAAATGTATATTGCATCATATTCATTTTTAATATCAACCATTGATATATCTTTACCAACGCTGATTTCTGTCTTTACCTCTATTCCGGCTGAAAGAATTGCATTGATATCTGCATCAAGTCTTGTTCTTGGAAGCCTGTAATTAGGAATACCGTATCTTAACATTCCACCAAGCTGTTTTCTCTGCTCAAATATAGTTACCTTATGTCCCATAAGAGCCATATAATAAGCTGCACTGAGTCCACCCGGTCCGCCGCCGATGACTGCTACCTTCTTGCCTGTTGGAGCCTCACATTCCGGAATTGGAACATCCCCGCAATGATCAACCGCCATTCTTTTAAGTCCTCTTATATTAACAGGGGCATCAACCATAGTTCTCTTACATCTGTTCTCACATGGATGCTCACATATAAGCGCACATACAACCGGCATAGGGTTATCTTTTCTTATAAGGCGCACTGCATCTGCATATCTCTTCTCTTTGACAAGTGCGATATACCCCGGTATATCAACTCCTGCCGGACATAGATTAACACATGGCACTGGCTGGTTACTGTTACATGTACATCTGTTATGCTTAACATGCGCAACAAGGTCATCCATACAGCCATCAACACATTTAAGTGCCATTGCTGCCGCCTCGTAACCGATAGCACAGTCTGCTGAAAGATATATTCCCTCGGCAGTGAGCCTGATTGTCTCTATCATATCCATCGTTCCGTCACCGTTAAGCACCTTCTCAAAAAGCTGTGCAAGCTGATTCAATCCAACACGGCAAGGCACACATTTACCGCATGACTGTGCAAGGCACATTTTAATAAATGAACATGTAAGGTCTACCGGACAAAGTCCCGGTGGGCTGGCTGTTATTCTGCGCTCTAAGTCCTTGTACAATGATTCCATTGTCAACTGGGCTCTGTCCTCTGTAACAATTGTAAGTCTGCTCATTGAAGTTCTCCCTGATATTTAATATTGTTCTATGTAACTAACTACACTCCACTGTATGCACAGTATCCGCCGTCAACTGGAAGCACAATTCCATTAACAAATGCTGATGCCTCATCATCTGCAAGGAACAACGCAGCTCCAAGCAGATCCTCCGGATTGCCAAATCTGCCCATAGGTGTTCCTGCTATTATCTTCCCTGCTCTTGCTGTCAGAGAACCATCTTTATTATATAGAAGGTCATGGTTCTGTTCTGCCGCATAGAATCCCGGTGCTATAGCATTGCATCGTATCCCGCTCTTGCCAAAATGTACAGCAAGCCACTGTGTAAGGTTTAATATCGCACTCTTTGCGTTGCCATACGCAACAACCTTAGTAAGTGGAAGAATTGAAGTAACAGAGGCTATATTTATTATGCTTCCGCTTCTCTTCTCAACCATATCCTTAGTAAATACCTGAATAGGCAGTAATGTTCCCATATAATTAAGATCCATGACATCACGTATTCTGTCCTCATCAAGATTCCAGAACGAATAATCATCATCACCTTTTTCTTTCTCAAGCATCTCTATTGATGTGATTGCCCCCGGCTGGTTGCCACCAGCTCCATTGATAAGAATGTCGCAGCTTCCCAGCTCCTTCTTAATCACCTCATAGATTTCCACAAGCTTAGCCTTATCTGTGACATCACAGCTATAACCCTTGACAGTAACCTTCTTTCCATATTCACTGTCCGCATTGCCGGTTATCTCCCCAGCCACCTTGTTTAATTTATCAATATTACGTCCAATAAGTGCAACCTTCGCACCACTAACAGCCAATCCATACGCCATAGCCGAACACAGAGTTCCACTGCCTCCTGTAACGATTGCTGTCTTTCCTGTTAAATCTGTCTTAAAAGGTACTTTCATATCTAACCTCTTTCTGCGCATTTTGCTCTATATTTAAAATTGTAATGGATTTCTCCCACTGTTTCAAGCATTGTTATATCCCTAACGAAGCCCGTCATTATTATAACAATCTCTGCCCGGTTTATCGCCGAGCGGACCTGCCCCTAAGCGGCTGCCCCCTGTGCAATACCTAAATGCTTGCCTGACGACTGCCGTGCAGTTCTTAGGGCGGTGTTAGACAATTGCTAAGCCGACTGCTAAACCGGGCAGAGCCGGCGTTAAACAACACCGGCTCCGTCAGAAAAATAATTAGGGTATGATTTATGCTAATCCAAGTGCCGTTGGAAGGAACATGGATAACGCTGGTATAAATGTTACAAGTAACAATGCGATTATGATTACTGCGAAGTAAGGAAGCAGGTGCTTCATAATACTTTCGATTGTTACTCCACCAACCTTGCATCCTGTGAAAAGAATTGTTCCAACAGGTGGTGTGATTGTTCCTACTGATAAGTTCATGCAGAGTACAATACCGAACTGGATTGCGCTCATTCCAAGACTTGTACAGATTGGAAGGAAGATTGGTGTAAATATAAGTATTGCAGGTGTTGGGTCCATAAATGTACCTACAACAAGTAATATAATGTTAATAAGTAAGAAAATGATAATCTTGTTATCTGTGATTCCAAGTACTGCGTTGGCAATCATATCAGGAATACCTGTAAACGCCATTGCCCATGACATGATAGATGATAAACCAATCATGAATGTAATTGTACCTGTCATCTTAGCTGACTCTGCAACGATTCTTGGAATATCTGTAATCTTAATCTCACGATAGATTAAAGAAAGAACTGTTGCATAAACTACTGCAATAGCTGAACCTTCTGTTGCTGTGAATACACCACCAAGGATACCACCGATAACGATTACGATAAGGAGTAAGCTTGGAACAGCCTGCCAGAGTGTCTTTAATGCAATCTTAGCTGTAACTTTCTCTTCTGATGTGTAACCCATCTTCTTGGCTGTGATACCAGCAAGAACCATAATGGCTGCGCCCCAGAGGATTCCTGGAATATAACCAGCCATGAATAATGCTGAGATAGATACACTTCCTGCTACTGTTGAGAATACAATCATTGTGTTACTTGGTGGAATAAGCATTCCTACTGGAGCAGATGCTACGTTAACTGCTGCTGCATAGTTAGGATCATATCCCTCTTTCTTCTCAAGAGGTCCCATTGTTCCACCGATAGCTGCTGCCGCAGCAGCACCTGAACCACTGATGGCTCCGAAAAGCATGTTAGCTACTACATTTGTCTGTGCAAGGGCACCTGGCATACGTCCACTGAGCACCTTGGCACAGTTAACAAGACGAAGTGCGATACCACCATTGTTCATAATATTACCAGCCAGAATAAAGAAAGGAATGGCAATAAGTGAAAATGAATTAGAACCTGCGAATAAACGCTGTGCTGATGTTGCGAATGCAACGTGTCCTGGAAGCATGGCAATCATTGAAACAGCTGATGAAAGTCCGATGCTGACACCAATTGGCACACCCATGGCCAACATTACAACTAATAACACTACCATTATGATAGCTACCTGAACTGCTATTGACATATGCCCCCTCCTATTCTGCCTTTGTTTTAACTGATTGAATGATGTTATATATGCTGTAGAGAATGATAAGCACACCACAGATAGGAATTATTGAATATACAATTCCTGTAGGTATATTTAACATTGAATCATACTGAAGCATATTCATCCGAGTTACTGTAAAACCGCCATACACCATTATTGTTGCTGAGAAAATAATGATGACACATTCAATGGCAACGTCTATTATCTTACGTCCCATGCCTTTGAATTTATCTCTTAAAAAAGTTATGGCAATGTGGTCACGCTGGCCAAACACATAAGTTGCTGATACTATGATAAGCCATACGAATGCATATCTTGTAAGAACCTCGCTGATACTGCTTGGGCTCTTGAATATGTATCTGGCTATAACCTGATAAGTTGTAAGAAGAACCATCGCTATGAAAAGTACTACACTGACAACTTTAAGTATCTGATCTAATATATTCTTAGCTTTATCCATGATTAGTTCTCCTTTCTCAACTTAATAATATCGTTGTATATCTTCTGTGTTACTTCTGACTGATTAGAAATTCTTGAAAGAAGTGGCTGGCAGAGTGTTCTGAACTCTTCTACGTCTGGATAACAGAACTGTGTTCCCTGTGCTGCTACCTCAGCCTTTGCCTCTTCAATTCTATCCTTAAATGTAGCAAATTCATACTCTGTAGAATCCTTAACAAGCTTGTCAAATATAGCTCTGTCTGACTCGCTCATGCTGTCAAGGAACTCTGTACTTGCTATAACAACGTCAGGATGTACAATGTGCTTTGTGTATGAGTAATATTTTGCGACCTCATAGTTCTTGAAATCGTTGTATACAAGCTCACTGTTCTCTGCCGCATCGATAACTCCCTGCTGTAATGCAGTGTATACCTCTGACTGGGACATTGTAGCTCCTGTACCACCCATAAGCTTAGTCATCTCAATATATGTAGGACTGTCGTTAACACGGATAATCTGTCCTGCAAGGTCTGCTGCTGAATTGATTGGCTTGTTAGAGTATACATTTCTCTCACCTGCTGTATATACAGTTAAAGCCTGGAAACTGTATTTTCTTGCTGAATAGAATAAATCATCAAATACTCCGCCAACTACAGCTCTCTCCATATGGTCAATATCATCATACAGATAAGGTGCTCCTACTATAGCAAAATCTTTATCATATCCTTCTGGAACACTACACGGAACAATTGCCATCTGTAATGCACCTGTTCTTACGAACTCTGCCATGGCTCCCTGCTCACCAAGTACACCATTAGGATAAATTGTCATCTTGTATCTTCCATTAGTTGCTTTCTCGAATTCCTCTCCGAGCTTCTTCATAGCAAGATACTGTGGATGCTTTTCATTCTGATTGAATGCTACACGAATCTCTGTAACTTCTTCGCCGCTTGATGTTTTATTACTGCTGCTTGTACAGCCTGTCAGTGTCCCCACAACTAAACAGACAACAAGCAGACATGCTGATAACTTTTTTAACATAGCCCCGCCTTCTCCTTTTTACATTATATTTTAAATAAGTGTTGTTCTTACCTTAACTACTACCTTACGAATTGTCATTGGCTCATTAACTGCTACTGCTGGTCTGTGTACATCACATGGGAAGAACACTGAGAAGCAGCCTGGTACAGCATTGATAAATCCTTCATTCTCTACTTTCTTATAGAAAATAAGGTCTCTTTCCTTAATATACTCATCTATCTCGTACTCGTCCTTTAATGGAGTAAAACCAAGCTTTTCCTCGCCTGATGCTAAGAACTGGATATCAAGGTAATCCTTGTGTGACTCCGGTCTCTTCTCTGAGACAGCTCCTGTCTCGGCATCAAATACCTGTGCATAGATATCTTTTCCCTGAATCTCATACACACCTGGCTCCATATTAACGAAATCATTCTTCTTTAAATAATCAATAACCTTCTTTATAACCTCTGGATACTCTGCAAATGTATCACATGAATTAATTGATGAAAATATCATTATCTGTCCCTTCCTTCCATTGCATGTACCATATTAACCACAAATTCATGGCTTGGTACTGCTACATTATATTCATGGCCAGCTCTTACAACTGCGCCGCTTATTGTATCAACTTCTGTTCTTCTTCCATCTCTTAAATCCGCACGTATTGATGTACAACCGTTAGGATTGTTAACAGATGTATCAGAAACTTTCTTAACTATAGCTTCCTCGTCTGCTTCAAGCCCCATAGCCTTCGCAACAAGGACTGCCTCATGAATAAGTGCCTTAGTCAGATTCCATGCATATTCATTAGCTGCTATATATCCCATGTCAACCTGTAAAATACCTGTCACTGCACTGAGTGATACATTAGTGAATAACTTATCCCAAATAAGCTGCTGGATATTCTCACATATCTTAAGTGTGAATCCACAACTGTCAAATGCTTCCTTCATCTTAGCAAGGAAGCCTTCTGAATCCTGTGTAAGCATGCCTGCATTAGTCTTACCAACACCGCCTCTTCTTACATGTCCCATTCCAAGAACAGCTCCGTTATCCTCTGTTGTTCCGATTATCACTCTCTCCTTAGGTGCATACTGCATGAGAAGATGCTCATGTCCTGCACCATTCTGCAATGTAAGGAGACGGGTATGTTCGCCGATAATATTCTTGTTACCTTCCAATGCAGCTTTTGAAAATGTTGATTTAACAAAGAGAATAACAAGATCAACATCAGTTATACCTTCTGTACTTGTGACTGCCTGTGGATGGTATACATTAGTTACACCATCTTCATCAATCTTTAAACCATCTTTATTGATAGCATCTACAATTTCCTGCTTTGTATCTACGATATATACTTCATTATTCTGTGAAAGATGTCCGCCGTAGATTGAACCCATCGCTCCAGCGCCAATAACTACTATCTTCATAACCTGTCTCCTTTGAATATTCTATATACACTTTAAAGTCTTACTGAAAAACCTGTCAATCATTAATTATTGTCTATTGCAATTACTCTGTGAATCCTGGAAGTCCCTCGATTGCATATGCACGAACTGGACAAGAATCAAGTCCTAAGATTGGGAGTGGTGAGTAGCTCATGAAGAATACATCCTTCTCTAATAACTCAAGATTCTTTAATACTTCAAGGAATACAATGTTCTCTGCCATAAGTATATCATGGAATGGCTTAACATCCTCGTTGCAGTTCTCGATTGAAACACCATCACCGAAACCTACACATTTAACCTTGTGGTCACGGAACCATTCAGCAACCTCTGCATTGATAAGAAGTCTGTGATCCTTCTCTGTGTTAGTATCTGGTGTAAATGGCTGCATCTTATATGAAGAATCAAGGATTACGATATCGCCTTCCTTAATCTTACCTGCTGTTGCTCTGTCGAGGTCTGCTGATGTGATATGTGTATAAGGAGCAACTGTATCCTTAAAATCAATGTAGATTGCTCTTCCCATGAATGTTGTAAGTGGAAGCTCTGCTACACTTGGCCAGTTATCATCATGATGATAAGGACACTCGCAATGTGTTCCTAAGTGGCTTGTAAGATCCATGATTGTATGATAATCAGGAATTGGACCACCTGTGTTGAAACGATACATATGGCATCTTCTTGTCTCTGTTGCTGGATCAAGCAGCTTAGTTAAATCAACGATTCTTAAATTTCCCATCTGGTAAACATTGTTCATAATTAATTCCTCCGTTTTTAATTTAATAAGATTAAGTTTTAGGGTTGACATCTTTGAAGTTTGTTATTTTTTTGTCTCACCTTATGCACCCAGTATACCGGTATATCGGTATACTGTCAATATGTAGCTTATGTCTTATCATCACAAAAAATCTCGTCGATTTTTGTGCAATTTTGACAAAACTCATTATTTCCTTGACCTCTCACTAAACTTGTACTAACATTAAATGAGTTTTTATTATAAAGGAACGGAGCTGATACATATGAAAACGAAGAGTTTACTCCAGCAGCAGGCCTATGATTTCATCAAAGAGAGGATTTTTTCTGGTGAATTAGCACCCGATACACTCTATTCAGAGACTAAGCTATCTTCTGAAGTCGGTATATCAAGAACCCCTATGAGAGAGGCATTACAGTGCCTAAGCCAGGATGGATATATAACAATCATTCCAAGCAAGGGCTTCCAGATACGCCAGCTTACAGAAAAGGATATGATAGAGAGTATTCAGGTAAGATGTGCCATAGAAGGCTTCTGCACTTCCACAATCGCATCAGAGATTAATACACCAAAAGCCCAGGCACTTATTGATTCTCTTGAAAAAATATTAGCTAATATGCGTGACTGCAATAAGAAGGCTGAACACAGCCATGAAGCCTTAGAGCAGTTCATTGATTACGACCACGAATTTCACCTCAAGCTTGTTGAATATATGGGAAATGTTGAATTTGAAGATATGTATCAGCGTTTAATGTATATGATAAGACTGACATCTAATACTGCCTTATCAAAAAAAGGAAGAATTCAGGGAACATTTGATGAACATGAGAAATACTATAAAGCCCTCAAGGAAGGCAAAAGCCATGAGGCATACAGTATACTGATTAACCATCTGCTCATGCCAATCAAGATTCGTGAGGAGTCAGAAGAATAGATTTTACAATATTATTAAAAATGGGAGCCTTAACTCAACAAGTTAAAGCTCCCATTAATTATTTAACTTATAGGTCGTCAATTATTTGTCCTATAGGTTCATTCTGTACTTAAAATAATCGCTGTTACAACACTGGCTGATACGATAGTAGATATTATCTATAGATGCATTTTCATACTGAATTTCATCTTACTGCTCTCCATTCTATCGGAATATTATTTCACCTGTTGTTGCATCCATGCCATCTACAATTGCAAGTGACTCAAGCTGGAAGCCAAGATTACGTATGACTCTTCCGCCCTGCTGGAAGCCCTTCTCTATTGCTATACCGATACCTTCAACTGTACCGCCAGCCTGTCCTACTATAGATATAAGTCCCTGAAGCGCACAGCCGTTAGCAAGGAAATCATCTATAATAAGTACATGGTCATCTGGACCTATAAACTTCTTAGATACCAAAACCTGATTCTTGCACTTGTGTGTGAATGACTCAACTTCTGCTGAATACACGTCACCATCGATATTAACGCTCTTTGATTTCTTGGCAAATACAACTGGAACATCAAAACATTCTGCCACGATACAGGCAATTCCAATACCAGAAGCTTCAATTGTGACAATCTTATTGATATTCTTGCCAGCGAAACGCTTCTTGAATTCCTCTCCCATCTGTCTGAACAGTCTCACGTCCATCTGGTGATTCAAAAAGCTGTCAACCTTTAAGATATTGCCCTCTTTGACAATACCATCTTTCATAATCTTTTCTTCAAGAAAATTCATACTATAAAATCCCTTTCATAATGATTTGTCGTAGATATATGACGATATTCTATCATCATCATAGCATAAGGTCAATTAATAAAGTTTTAATTGACACAAGTATGATTTCAGACTATACTCTGTAAGTATGATTTCGGACTTGCATGAGAATATTGCAATATAAAATTATGCTTAAACACTTGATTTGGGGACAGATTTTATCGATTTTCAGACGCATTTATCAGTATAAAGGAGATTATTTATTATATGAAAAGTGAATACCTGCCAGCATTTGCCAGCCCTGAATTTATTGAATACAACCGGTTATACCGTGAATTTAACAATATCTACCACGATATTGCATCCAAACTTAATATGTCTGACAGTGCATTTGAAATTCTGTATTCTATATGCGACCTGGGTGATGGCTGTATTCAGAAAGATATATGCACAGTGACATTTCTTCCGAAGCAGACAGTCAACTCATCAATAGACAGACTTATTGATAAAGGTTTTATCACACTTACACGCGGAAAAGGGCGTAATATGCATATTCATCTTACACCAGACGGGCGAAAGCTTATTGAGGACACGATATACCCTGTCATGCGTATTGAAAATGATGCTTTCAGCGTTTTGGACAAAGATGAGATTAAACAGCTTCTTATGTTACATAATAAATATATCACAGCCCTGCACTCTGGCATGGCGAAGCTTACAGATAATCATAACAAGGAGGATTTATGATTCAGTTATCAGAACATTTTACCTATAATAAATTATTGAGGTTCGTATTCCCATCAATAGTGATGATGATATTTACGTCCATATACAGCGTTGTCGATGGACTCTTCGTATCAAATTTTGTTGGAAAGACTGCACTTGCGGCTATCAATCTTATTGTTCCCCTTCTTATGGGAATATCCGCACTCGGATTCATGATCGGTACAGGAGGCAGTGCTATTGTAGCCAAAACTCTTGGTGAAGGCAAGAAAGACAAGGCGAATGAATATTTCTCAATGCTTGTCTATGTCACAATTATCGGTGGAATCACATTTTCTGCTATTGGTTCAATATTCGTTCCTCAGATTGCCAAAGCTCTAGGTGCCTCTGGAGAACTGCTTGACCTCTGCGTTCTCTATTCAAGAATAACATTCATATCAATGCCGGCATTCATGCTGCAAAACGTATTCCAGAGTTTCTTCGTTGCAGCCCAGAAGCCTAAAATGGGACTTGTAGTTATAATTATTGCCGGCATGACTAACATGGTTCTCGACTTTTTATTTATCGCAGTTCTTAGATGGGGACTAGCAGGAGCTGCCACAGCTACAGTATGTGGTGAGCTTCTTGGTGGTATAATACCACTTATTTATTTTTCAAGAAAGAATTCAAGTCTTTTACGACTTGGCAAGACACGTTTCAACGGACGTATACTTTTATATACATGCTCCAATGGTCTTTCAGAGCTTATGACTAACCTCTCAAGCTCTATAGTAAGCTCACTTTACAACATCCAGCTTATGAAGATTGCTGGTGAAAATGGTGTTGCAGCATATGGTTCAATCATGTATGTCAACTTCATATTTGCCGCTATTTTCTTTGGATATGCAATCGGAAGTGCACCTATTATCAGTTACCACTATGGTGCTGGCAATCATGATGAATTAAAGAATCTGTTCAAGAAGAGCCTCACTCTCATAAGTATATGGGGAGTTATGCTTGCTGTGATTGCACAGTTGCTTGCTGCACCACTTTCAAAGCTGTTTGTGGGCTATGATGCGGAATTATTTGAGATGACTGTTAACGGATTCAGAATATATTGTATTGTTTTCCTTATTAACGGATTTGATATATTTGGCTCATCATTCTTTACCGCTCTCAACAACGGTATTCTGTCAGCCACTATATCGTTCATGCGAACACTGCTGTTCCAGGCTGGTGCCCTGCTCATCCTTCCTATATTCTTCGGAATCAACGGAATATGGAGTGCGGTAATTGTCGCCGAAATGCTGACACTTGTCATAACAATTACATTCTTCATAAAGTACAGGACAAGATACCACTACGCGTAAAGCCAGCCGGACTCTTTGTGCTAGTTAAACCTATTCAGAATCTTGAACTATTGGTGAGAGGTAATAAACCTTAAACTTTTTGGCTTTATTTAATAATTCCATTTAAAAAATCCAAAAATAGAGGGTTTACACTTCGCTAAACTTCACTTTTGGATTCACATGAAAAAAGATGCGGAAAAATCCATTTTCTTAACAAATCTTGGATTTTTCCGCATCTTTTATTCATCCTCAGCAAAATCTATATTTTCTGATCTTTTATGTTATGCTGTTTTGGATTTTTTATACAAATTTCTCTAATTTCAGCCAAACACCCTGACATCATCATAATGGCATAACATTATGCCTTCAAAATAAAATACCATAACACTATTATAATACCATCAGCATCCACCCGCTACTCAACCAGCTTCAATATCTCACTCTTAGGCTTTAAGCCTACTGATGTCTGCACAAGCTCACCATTCTTGAAAACAAGAAGTGTTGGTATGCTTGATACACCATATTTCATGGCAACCTCTGGGGCTTCATCTGCGTTAGACTTGCACACCTTGATGTTGTCATTCTCTCTTGCAATCTCATCAACAATAGGTCCCATCTGTCTGCATGGTCCACACCATGGTGCCCATATATCTACAAGAACTGTCTTGTCCGATTTGAGAACTTCCCGCTCAAAATTGCTCATAGTAATATCAATAACTTCCATAGTTCGTACCTCCATTCATTTGTACTTTTATTGTTAACAAATTTTTGTATATTTATGCTGTTGGGGTCAAAAGGTATTTTGCCACTTACATCATATAATAGTAATAATTCCCAGAGATTTCAAGAGCAGCAGGAATAAAAGAATTGGTGCAATCCATTTAATCATGACTTTATAGAGTGCCTTTCGTCCCATTTTAGTTCCTGTCTTTTCAACCTCATCAATTATAATATCAGGCTTGACAACCCATCCAATAAGAATACACGTGCTTATGGCAACTACTGGCATAAGGGCATTATTACTGATGTAATCCATAATATCGAGAATCTGTGCATGTGCACCATTCGGAAGTTTGATGTCAAAGTAAAGCTTATTATAGCCTAGACATACAATCACGGCTCCGACAAGTGCAACAATTCCTTCTATTACAGTTGCCTTAGTTCTTCCTACCTTAAATTCATCCATGAAGCTTGATACAACTGCTTCCATGACTGAAACTGCGCTTGTAAGTGCAGCGAATAAAACCATTGCGAAGAACATGCAGCCGATGACATTACCGGCAGTTCCCATTGATGCGAATACCTTAGGAAGTGATACGAACATAAGGCTTGGTCCTGATGCCTCCATTCCCTCTCTTCCCATGAATACGAATACAGATGGAATAATCATAACGCCTGCAAGAAATGCTACTGCTGTATCGAATATCTCAATCTGGTTGATTGAACGTCCAAGGTTAGCATCATCACTTACATATGAACCATACGCAACCATAATTCCCATTGCGACACTTAAACTGAAAAACAACTGTCCCATCGCATCCATAACAACAGTGAAGAACTGCTTAACCGTCATTCCGTCAAGGTCAGGAATAACATATGCTTTCAAGCCCTGAAGTCCTGTTCTTGTGACATTTGAAGCATCTGTATAAGATATTGTAAGTGAATATACAGATATTCCGATAACAAGAATTATAAGCAGCGGCATGATAATCTTAGATGACGACTCAATTCCCTTATTAACACCGAGGTATATTATAAATGCTACAACAAAAAGGAATATGAACATCATAACCACAGGCTCTGTCTCTTTAGTTATATATCCTGTGAAATATCCATCTGCTGCCGCCTCTGCGCCATGACCTGTAAGGTATACAAGAAAATACTTCAATACCCATCCACCTATAGTTACATAATATGGAAGAATCATTATAGGTACGAGGCACGCAATAATTCCGAGCGGTTTCCATTTTTCCTTAAGCTTTCCATACGCTGTAAGCGGACTCTGCTTTGTCTTACGTCCAATAGCAATCTCTGTTGTAAGAAGTGTAAATCCAAATGTAAGTGCAAGCACTATATACACAACAAGAAATAATCCACCGCCATCCTTAGCTGCCAGATATGGAAATCTCCATATATTACCTAAACCAACGGCACTTCCTGCCGCCGCAAGCACGAATCCTACTGAACCCTTAAACGCTTTTCTTTCATTCATCTGATAAAATCCTCATTTCTAATCTAAATACTACTTATATTCTACCCAACTAATCCCTGAATCAGAATTATTAATATAAGAATTGGCAGAATGAACTGGAAATATGGCTTAAGGCCCTTGGCAATCTTTAAACCTTTACCAGTGTTAGCTTCTTCAAGATATTTGTCATATCCCCAGCCCCATTTAGTCACACAGAATAACAGATATATAAGCGAGCCGATTGGGAGAAGAAGGTTACTTACAATAAAGTCCTCACTGTCAAGGACATCTCTTGCACCAATTATGTGAAGATTGCTCCACACATTGTAACCCAATACGCATGGCATGCTTGCCACAAGAATTACGATGCAGTTAATAAGTGCTGATTTCTTTCTGCTCCATCCAAACATATCCATGCCAAATGACATGATATTCTCAAATACAGCGATAACTGTTGAAAAACTTGCAAATGTCATGAACAGGAAGAATAATGAACCCCATACGCATCCACCTGCCATGTTAACAAACACATTAGGAAGAGTTATAAATATAAGGCTTGGTCCTGCATCAACCTGTACACCATAGCTGAAACATGCCGGGAACATGATAAGTCCAGCCATTATTGCAACAAATGTATCAAGCGCACATATACGCACGCCCTCTCCTGCAAGTGTCTGCTCCTTTCCCATATAGCTTCCGAATATCTCCATCGCAGCCACGCCAAGGCTTAATGTAAAGAACGACTGGTTCATTGCGGCTGTTATGACATTTTTGATACCGACCTGACGCACTGTATCCATATTAGGCACAAGATAGAACTTAATTCCCTCTACTGCGCCTGAAAGCGTAAGACTGTGGAAAGCAAGCACCGCAATCAGTACAAGAAGCGCACTCATCATAATCTTACTGATCTTTTCAAGACCATTCTGCAATCCACGGCTGCACACAAAGAATCCAACCACAACTGTAAGAATCATCCAGAATGCCATCTGTAACGGATCTGAAAGTAATCCTGCAAATGCAGCTCCTGTCTGCTCTGCATTCATTCCAGATACAAAATCGCCTTTAACAAACTTATAAAAATATGTAACCATCCAGCCAGAAACTGTTGTGTAATACATCATAAGCATATAGCAGCCAAATATCGCCACCCAGCCGTGTATATGCCATCTGCTGCCCGGTTTTTCAAGTGCCTTGTAACCTAATACAGCACTCTTACGGCTTGCACGTCCGACTGCAAGCTCCATGGTAAGAACTGGAAGTCCCATTATAACCAGAAATAACAGATAGAATAATACAAATATTCCTCCGCCATTCTGACCTGCCACATATGGAAATCTCCATACATTACCAATTCCGATTGCACATCCTGCACTTACTAATATGAAGCCAAGACGTGACTTAAAAGATTCACGACCCATAAATAAATAACCCCTTTTTCATATTTTAAAATGCGGCAGCCTCTGAAGGACCCGGCTTAACTGCCAGTTTCGGATGCTGCCGCACAACATATGTGACTATATTAACATTTTTTATATCTTACCGCAACTTTTTCTCATCCAGAGGAAATTAAATGCCCCTATAACAACTGCCAGAATCATAATAACAAGCGTTATCACAATATACGCATATATCTCAAGATACAACGAATCCATTGCAAGCAAAACCACTATTGTATTAAATACATACGCAGTTATCCATAATAATACATATTTCAGATAACCTTTCAATATGATATTTTTATCTCCAAGTATTTTACGGACTTCCATCTCGACACTCTTGCTTTTCGTCCACAGCTTCCAGATAATCATGACCAGCAGTGCATAAAATACACATACCAGAGCAAGAATAACCTTTATAGTGCCATCATATCTGATATAATCTTTAAATTCTGTATTTCTCACATCAAGCTTTTTCACCCTGATATCGTTGCTTTGCAGAGCATTTTCTAACGCATCAAATGCTTTTTTCACACTTCTTCCACTTCTGGATGTAAGAATATACCTCTGATTGGCTGAAACTGAATCAAACTTTGAATCCGTGTAGAAAATCCCGTAATTTATAGCATCACTTATATGTCTGGCTAACTTACCTCTTACATAATACTCTCTTCCATTAATCTCCACCACATCACCAATATTATATGATGTATCTATCCCAACTGCTGCCGCCCTGTCTCCTGACATATAATTCCAGTCCCACGGCTGTGAATTTTGTAAATCAACTGCATTCTCAGAACAATACACCACATGATAACCAGATTCTCCATCTGAGTCCACCTGAAAGAGCACACATTTGTTCAATACATCCGTTCCAACCAGTTCATACAGATTGATAGAAGATTTTCCATCAGATTTAATTATAAATGTTATTGCATTCCCATTATACGGAGTATTATTGTAAGAACTTGCAAACTGCAATTTATATATGTAATTGGCAGACAATGTGCTTCCAAGAAAAAGTATAACAATGATTATAAAAAAAAATATATTTACCAAATTATTCTTAATCAGAATCAGGCACTTCTGCCACTGTTTAGCATCTGTTATCATACTATACAACCATCCTTCAACGTTATGCAGCGGTCACATCTGCTAACCATATTCATGTCATGTGTTACCATTATAACAATCTTGCCTTCTTCGGCGATTTCCCTCAACATGTCAATAATCTGCACAGCATTGTCTTTATCTAATGCTCCTGTCGGTTCATCTGCCAGTATTATGTCCGGGTTGTATACCAAAGCTCTCGCTATCGCAACTCTCTGTTTCTGACCTCCCGATAACTGCTGTGGAAATGAATCAATCTTATCAATCATTCTCGTGCGCATAAGATATTCTCTTACCATTCCATTCTTCTGCTTCTTTTCAATCTTACGGATATCGAGCGGAAGACTCACATTCTGTCCAACTGTCCTGTCATTAAGAAGTGAAAAGTTCTGTAGGATAATTCCCACATGATTGCATCTGTACTGTTGAAGCTGTGCACTGTTGTTGTAATCTATCTTATCATTATTATATATTATCCCACCTTCTGCCGGTGCAAGAAGCCCTGCCAGAATATTGAGAAGCGTTGACTTGCCACAGCCGCTCGGACCTGTGACAGCAATAAATTCTCCATTTTTTACATCAAATGTTACATTTCTTAATGCATAGGTTTCTCTGTTATATTCTTTGTATACTTTACTCACATTATGTATTTCCAGCATATTATATCTCCTCCTTCATGTAATAGATGAGGTCTGTCTTGAAAAATGTAATTATACCTGAGATCATAGGTATAATCCCCAGCACTATAGTTACCATGAAAAGATACAGCAAAACATATGTAATATCTTTTCCTACTAATGAACTGGTAAGTATGACTATAAGACTGCCAAGTACATATGCTGATAATAAAAGAATCACAAACTCACATAGAATTATACTGTATATCTGTTTCTTATTGCTTCCATTCAGCATAAGCACCGCATAGTATCTTTTATTCTTGTTAATCTTATCCTGATACAGAATAGCTAATAGTATCGCAATAATTGATGTAACTATTACCGCTATCAGCATAATCAGGAATCTCACGTTAATTATTCCTAATCCAAATGTCTTTTTCTCTGTATCATCATGCTCTACAACATAATATCCTGTCTTAAATCCGGCTTCCTTTGAGTATTCTGTTATGATATCTTGAATGTCCGATTTTGACAATTTTGTTGCTATTGTTCCAGAATTTCTGAGAGTATAGAAATCTGCTGCACCAAGCCTGTACACTTCCTGTCCATCATAATCATCATTTAAAAATATTGGCATTATTACATACCTGTCGAGATTGACATATTTACCATTACAGTACAGATTAGTGCCTTTTTCTAATATTCCAGCAATTCTTGCCTCACGTTCTGCAAAGATGAAATTAACGTACATAGTGTCACCTACACTATATTCATCTGCATACTCAGCCCCTAATATCAAAGATATAGGTTCGTCTTTTGTCAGAATAAAATCATCACTTGTAAACCCTGTGCCTTTGCTGACCTTGACATTAAAGTCATCTATAACATTGTCTCCTATCCAGAATCCTTTTAACTCTGTATAGGACTTAACCTCACCGCTGTCTGACATGATTTCTTTTTTACGTAAATTCAAATCCATATTGGATTCATAACCATATATATTAGTGTCTTTTCCCTCATAATTCTCTACATACACTATCTGGTTATACATCATATAATAGTCAAAATATTCGCTGTTCTGAAGCAGTCCATGAAATTTCTTCAGCTTTGCAACGCCATCTTCCCCGAATATTTCTTTCTGATTGTCACCTACAAAATCATCCAGTATAGAGTAATACTGTTTTTCCTCATATATTTCCTGATATTCTTTAACTTCGTTGTCTGTCTTTATCAGTAAAACAATCGCCGTTCCCATGCACAGTATTCCGACTATTGATACAAGAAGCAGAAGAATCGTCTGTTTTATGCTGCTTTTACAGGTGTGAAGCAGCTCTTTTAATATAAAATTATCCATATTCTCCCCCGTGATTTACATTACATCAACACAACATCATCCCTCCTTGCCACAAGCTCTATCAGCTCATCGGAATAGCCATTGGCACTGCAAAGCACATACCATGTCTTGCGGCTGCCACTATTCCATGTTACATTAACTGCCTTTCTTTCAAGATTTTCCAATACATTGATTCCAATCTTATCTTTCCAATACTTGCACTCACCGACTATCATATTCCTGCCTTCAGGGTCAAGTGCACATATATCAATTTCCGTATGTGCATCCCAATATCTTCCAATCTTAGAAAAATAAAATGGCCAGGTCTTATCTATATTAAGCTGCCACATTTTTTCCCTGCATACATCTTCATATACGAATGCAACATGATTATCGATGAAATTATTGCGTATCTTATCCATAACAATCTCTGAATTACCTGCTTCAATAAAGCTCACATTAGGATATATAAATGCAAACCAGAACCGGATATAATTATCTTTAATCTTATACAATCCTTTCTTGCTCTTTTCTGGATTGTCTTCTGTAACTGGAACCTCTCTTTCAATAATATCCAAATCAATAAGTGTGCCCAGATACTTTGTCAGGCTTGTCGCCTTAATCTCTAATGTTCTTGCTATATCTGACAGCCTTGAATTACCGGCGGCAATCGCCCTTATTATCGAATAATAGCTTCCAACCTCAGTCACTTCCTGTCTCAACAGAAAATTTGGCTCATCATACAGATAACTTGATTTTTCCAGAATATTACGCTCAATTGCATCATATATGTCAGATTCATCTGTAAACAGCTCTATATATTTAGGTACACCGCCAGTTACAGCATATCTTTCTATCAACATATTCTCAGACATCTGTCCATAAAAATCTTTATAATACTTAAATGGTATCTGCTTTAATTTTATCTGCGCTGTTCTTCTTCCATAAAGCGGACTATTATATGCCAATACCTGTGATTCTATCATAGATATTAAAGAGCCACATATAATAACCATCACATTGGCATTCTTTAGAATCTCTTCCCATATTCTCTGGAATATAGACGGAAATGCAGGATTTGCCTTACCAATATACTGAAATTCATCAATTACTATAACAAGCTTTGATTCAAATGTATTGTTAACAAGTATCTTAAATATATCATCCCAATTGCTTAATTCTGCATTCCTTAGCAATTCATTATTCAAAAAATCTGCGGCTTTATCTTTGAACATCTTACGGTTCTGCGATTCTGATTCTTCCGTCGCCAGAAAAAACAGTGCATTCTTGTCTTTTATAAACTGCGATATCAATGTTGTCTTTCCAACTCTTCTGCGTCCGTACATGACAACAAATGAACTTCCATTCCTTTCATATTCACGGCTTAACGTCTGCATTTCTTCTTTTCTGTCTATAAACGCTGTCATGCTGTAACCTCCAGTCTAAAAAAGTTATACTTGAAATTATTATACTTCAAAGTATAATAATTTCAAGTATAACTTCCAACTTTAAAAATTATTTTTACCCGATTCTTCAATAACTCATCGTATCCACGATATATTTTATATCATCCATTGACATTATTCCTGTAACTGTATAGTATATTCCATCTGCCACAAATACAGCACACTTCTTGGATATCCAACCGCTTTCACCCCCCTTACCTGTGCTTTCAATTATATTAACCTTATATCCATTAGATGATACGTAACTTTCTACATACTTGTAATATCCCAGATAATCTACATTCCATCCGATATCTAACTGCTCCTGATTTATTATTATGTCCACTTTGAGCGACACTGGAGAATAATATGTCTTATCATCTTCATCAATATAGTTGTCTATATTAATCATTACAAAACACTCATTGTCTGTTTTTATTGTCCCTTTTGTCTTGTCTGTATCAGACAATTCATCTGCCATAGGGCTGTTAAGCAGATTAACCCCAAGAACTTCCTGTATTTTTCTGTATCCGTCTATTTCCTCATAAGTATTACCTCTATCATCTACTGGCATATCCAGAGCATTTATTTCTACAATACGCATCTCATCCAGTTCTGGCAATGTTTTATTATTAACATTTATTTTGCTATGGCTGTATATAAGATATTCTGCAAGTACTGTTGTACAGCCGACAATAATTATAAAAAGCCATATTGCAACGGCATTCATATATCTGTTTCTTAATGGAACTTTACTGACGGCATTTTTCTTTATCTTTCTCTTTAGCTCCTCACTCATATGAATTTCAGCAAGTTCCTGATTAATCTGATAACGCATATTCATCATATCCTGCCTCCTTCAATAATTCCTTTAATTTCTTTCTTGCCCTGTATAGTCTCTGATTTGCTGTGTTGACTGTTATATGAAGTATTTTTGCTATATCTTTAACTGGTATCTCCTGATAATAATAAAGAAGAATAATTTTTCTGTCCTCTCTGTCCAGTTTCATAACAGCTCCTGATATGCTGTTACTATCTATTAGTTTTTCTATCGGACTGCTATAATCTTTTTCCTGATAATCAGACACATTATCTTTTATTATCTTAAACCAATGTGTTCTCATTATATTTTTACAACAATTAATTGCTATACGAACAAGCCATGTCTTTTCACTTGACTGATGCATGAAGCTCTCATATCCATTCATTGCTTTAATAAATGTCTCTTGTACCGCATCCTCTGCCAGCTGATAATCTTTAAGATACAGATAGCACATTCTCAATATATCATCGCCATATTTTTCCATTAAATATTCTATGTTCCCATCTGCTGTTGACATATCACTCCCCCTCTCACTAATTAGACACAACAACGAAATGTAATATTACAGTGTAATTTAAAAATGTCTGCCCTGTTTATTACAAGACAGACATTTTTAAGTTATTAATTACCTCTTATTTTGATACTATAGTTCCTTCTCCTACCAAATATAGATTATCTGGTAAATAATCATTATTGACTATTTGTACATAATATGAACCACCTGACTTAAGACCTGTTATTGTTCCAGATTGTACCTTTCCTAATGAGAATTGAAGATCTTTACATGTAAGAAAATTTAAAATTGAAACCATATATAAATGTCCGTAATATCCACTAGCACTATTTCCATTCCTATCTTCTATTTGAGCAGTAGTACTAATATCTACAGATGAACCATTTATTACAAATTTTGATGATTTAACAGAATATTTCACACTAAATGTAAATTTTTTATCTAATCCTCTGCCATTTTGCCAGCGTATATATTCTCCTGTAATTGGATTTTCATAGTCTTCACCAACATATACAATATCAGTGTCATTAACTATAAGATATTCTCTCTCATCCAATTCCAAAGTCTCACTCTCGCTAGCCATAACTACTGATGGCATCATTAAAATTACCATCATACTCATTACTAATGATAAAAGTTTTTTCATTTTCATAATTTTTTCTCCTTGTCTTTTATTATAAGGTATTTTAATTTATAAAATCTCCTTATACTTATTAGACACATACATTCAAGAAAAAATTACATTAAATTAAAATTTTTTTTAAAATCAAAATTCCCCTACGAAAACTTATACCCCACGCCCCACACGGTCTTGATATACTGCGGATTCTTGATATCAGCCTCTATCTTGGAACGTATATTTCTTATATGAACCATAATGACATTGTTAATGTCATAGGCTTCCTCCTCGCTCCACAGCGAGTTGTATATATGCTCTGTCGAGAAAACATTGCCCTTGTTCTTCCACAACAGTTCAAGTATCGCAAATTCCTTAGGTGTGAGCATTATCTCTTTAGATGCTAAGAATACCCTGTGTGTCTCAAGGTTCATCGTCAAATCCATATATTCAAGAACCGAGCTGCCTTTCTTATCATTAAAGTCATTGTATCGCCTTAGCTGCGCCTTGACCCTTGCAATAAGTTCAACCGGGTTAAATGGCTTGGCAAGATAATCATCCGCCCCGGCGCTAAGCCCGATTACCTTATCCATATCCTGGTCCTTTGCTGACAGCATAATTATCGGAATATGGCTTTTCTTTCTAATCTCCATGCACAGCGTGATTCCATCCATATCCGCCATCATGACATCAAGAATTGCAAGGTCGATATTCATATCTTCCATGCATTTCAACGCTTCCCTGCCATCTGCTGCCTTCTGTACCTGAAATCCCTCATTTTTAAGATATATCCCAACAAGCTCTCTTATATCCTGCTCATCATCAACCACAAGAATTGTCGCCATAAATCCTCCTTAAAGACTAATTAATCATGCCTTTTTAAGCCTTACATACAGACAGAACTTATTATTGTCATATTCCGCCCAGACCTTGCCGCCACAGGCTTCAACTGTATCTTTAACTATAGAAAGCCCCAGTCCGTTTCCTGACACCCTGGAATTTCTTGCAGGATCGGCACGGTAAAATTTATCAAATATTCTCTCACAGTCTGCATTGGTCATACATTCTGTCTCATTGGCAAATGCAAGCATAACCGCATCCCCATTCTCTGTTGCAGTAATATTTATAACTGAATTATCTGTAGAATATTTAATTGCATTCATAAGGATATTGTCAAATGCATCTTTAAGTCTTTCAACATTGACCTCCGAAAACAGCGGCGTATCTGGAATATCCACATTAAACTTACGGTTCTCCCTGGCTGCCACTCCCTCAAATTCAGCTATATCCTGCTTGAGCATCATTGCAACATTACATTTATATATATTATCATCAATCTGAACCTTTTCATTCTTCGCAAGCATGAATATCTTGTGAATCATGCCGTTAATCTTCTCAACCTGATTAAATGCCTTTTTGATATACTCATCTCTGTCCGCATCTGTCTCATACTTACCGCTTATAACAACATCAAGATAGCCTGTAATTATCGTCATCGGCGTCTTGATATCATGTGAAAGATTAGTTATAAGCTCCATATTTCTTCGGTCATTCTCACGCTCCTCGCGCATCATTCTGTCAAGATTATGCTGCATGTCATCTATGCTTTCTGCGATAACAGTAATCTCGTCATCACCCTTCTTATCTATCTGTGTATTCAGATTGCCTTTAGAAATCTCATCAACAACCCTTGAAAGATACCTTACATAATCAATCCTGCGCTTTGTAAGAAGCATTGCGCTTATAACAAATATCAATGCTCCTATTACTATACATACCACCTTTAATTTCATGTCGGCATACAGATACTGTGGAGAAATCTCTGTTTCAAATATAATGTAATACAAAACTTTTGAAACACTCTTTGTATACACAAATGAATATTTCGTTGTGCAGTCATCATAAGAATTGACTATAAGCGAATTAACATCCACGTATTCTTTATTTTTCTTGTAATCCACAGGCTCTTCGCCATCATCAACTGTTTTCCACAGTATCAGCCCATTGCGGTTAGTCACAGTTATCGTCATGTTGCTTACCGCTTCTGATGTGAATGGCATTCTCTGATTGGCAAGAAGATACCGCATGGCATCACCGACAGTTTTTTCCTCCTCATTGTCAGCCGCTGTAATCTCATCCATAGCTGTATTGATGGCGCTGTCCAGTTCTCTCACCATCTCCATTACCTGGATATCGTATCTTTCTTTATAATCTGAATAATCCTCTATGACATCAACAAGCACGCCATAATGGCTGCATACCATAAATGTTCCAAAAGACACAAAAACAGCGATAGCAACAGATACTACCATCACTACCGCAAGTTCCTTGTATATTCCCATTGTTTTTTTCTTATGTGAACCGTCCATATATCTATCTCCATTTACCAATAACCAAGCTCCGAGCCTTTCTCATAGACTCCAGCACCGATAACATAATATCCATATGCATTCATATGTGTATAATCAGACTTTATGCTTTCTGGCATCATGCTGTTTGCAAGGTTGTACGCATCTTCCTCTGTTGGCTCAAGTCCTGCAATGTCCATAGCATTTTCAAGCATGTATGTTCTCATATTAATAAAATGTTCTCCAAATGCTTCTCTTAATGCTGCTTCCCAATATGTATCATTAAGTCCGACATCTGAACTGCTTGAATAATAATCTCCCTCTATTGATTCATCAGGATTATCTGTATCGCCAATAATAATATAGCATTGTGTTCCTGAATTGGCAATCATTGCCTTATACTGTGAAATCAACATGTCATAATCATCCCAGCCGCCATTGCTTCCCATCTGTATAACCAGCACATCTGATGAAGTATCTGCTATGTCATGTGCCGCCTGCGTTACAACCGGTGAATTCTTTTTAATCTTTACACTGCCTGTTGTTTCTGTATCATAGAAGCTTATGTACCAGTTTCCATTATTACATGTGAGCTGATATGGCGCATTATCTATGTATACAAGATTTTCTGGTTCATCATTATAACTTGCATACCCATTGAAATTCTGTAATTCAACTTTATTACCATATGCATCAACTATGTTAATCTTAGACCTTCTTCCTGCTCTGACTGTCACTGCCTTATCAACATACATCGCAAGTCCACCCTGACGTAATGCTATCTCATATGATGTCTCACCGCATACACCCAGGTTATACACATCCATTCCTGTAAAATGTGACAAAGCATCTGTATATGCCCAGTCAGATATATCAATGCTGTCTCCATCTGCTGTTATAGCTCCTTCGCTGCTGCCCATGCCATATGTAATCGAATCTCCCCAGCTTATTATTCTTTTTGAAGGACTGCATATATTACTATCATCCACACTCTCTATCATTGTGGCTTCATTGGCAGCCATTGTACTTATAACATCTTCTGCGGGATTATATTTATATATATTATCAGCAAATAAAAATGCTGCACTTACACTTAATATCATTACTGCTTTAGCAATATTCTTTAATATTTTTCTCATGTAAATACACCCTTTCATCTATGATGCTTATAATCTAATACGCAAACATAAATGAAATATTAGGATAAATCTTTAGATTTCTTAAGAAATGAAAAAATATTTCTTGTCAACTTCCACAATATCTGCTAAACTAGGCACGCTGTGTTTTATATGCAGTAATATTTCGTGTGTTCGAAACCTTCCACACGTAAAACAAAACTAAAGGAGAATTTAAAATGAAGAAAAAAAGCATGAGTGTGAAATTCATCACACAGGCTGCAGTTATCGCTGCAATCTACACTGCTCTGGTTATGATATTTAACTATTGCAGTTTCGGACCTATTCAATTTCGAATAGCAGAGGCACTTACAATTCTGCCTTACTTTACCCCAGCCGCTATACCGGGATTATTCATCGGATGCATAATCGCCAACATTCTTGGTGGTGCAATCATATGGGATGTAGTCTTCGGAAGCATTGCAACACTTATCGGTGCTGTTGGAACATACCTTTTAAGAAAGCACAAGTGGCTTGCTCCTATTCCACCAATCCTTGCCAACACAATTATCGTACCATTTGTACTTAAATTTGCTTATGGTTCAGAGGGCATGTTTGCCATGTTCTTCGTAACTGTTGGTGCTGGCGAGATAATCGTATGCGGAATTATCGGAATGATTCTTTTATTCGCACTTACACCTGTAAGACATACAATATTTGGAGACAATTAAATATCGGATTATAGTTTTTGAGGATTGTGAGAGTGCAAAGCACGTAGCAATCTGGTATCAAAGTGGTCAAAATACCGTCATGTAAATTCACATGACGGTATACGAAAAAGAATGTCCATATTTTCTTCGCCCAACTTTTAATTCAATGCTTCAATTGACTTCATCGCTTTCTTAAACTGGAAATAAAACAAAATTGCAGTAAAAGATACTGCTATAAAATCTGCTACTGGCTCTGCAAGGTAAACCCCCATAGTTTTGTCAGAAACTATATGTGGCATAATATAAATCAATGGCAAAAGCAGAATAAATTTTCTTGTGATTGCAACAATGATAGAGCTTTTTGCATTACCAAGAGCTGTAAAAGTCATCTGGCAGGCAATCTGAATACCGAACATAAATGCCACTGCCATATAGATACGTAATGCTTTTGAAGCAAATTCTATCATATCCGCCTCTGGGGTAAAAATGCCCACAAAAAACTGTGGCACAAGCATAACCACCGCCCACAAGACCACAGAATAAACCAGACAGGCTGTCAACAATACCCGAAAAGTCTTTTTTACACGTTCCGCATTTTTAGCACCATAATTATAGCTTGTTATCGGCTGTGCACCTTGTGCGATTCCCTGCAAAGGTAACATAGCAAACTGCATAACACTGGTAAGAATCGTCATTGCGCCTACTGCAATATCTCCACCATATTTCAGCAAAGACGAGTTAAAACACACGGAAATTACGCTCTCGCTCGATTGCATAATAAATGCCGCTGTTCCAAGTGCTATACAAGGCAGCACAACCTGTGGTTTAATATTTAGATTATTAAGTTTCAGTCTGAGCAATGATTTTTTACTGCACAAAAAAATCAAAACAACAGTACAAGAAATTGCCTGTGAAATAACAGTTGCTAGAGCAGCACCACGAACCCCCATATGAAATCCAAAAATCATAATTGGGTCAAGCACAATATTGATAATTGCTCCCACAGCAACAGATATCATGGATACCTTTGTGAATCCCTGTGCGGTTACAAATGCGTTCATTCCCAATGTCAACTGAACAAATAATGTTCCTAACGCATAAATACTCAAATATGAAGTGGCATACGAAATGGTATTCTCGCTTGCACCAAAAGCCAAGAGTAAATTTTCTCCAAAAAGTGAAAGTACCACTGTTAGAATAAGCGATACAATGACCTGTAAAAGAAAGCATCCACCAAGTATTTTTTCTGCTAAATCAATATCTCCTTTTCCCATTGAAATAGAAGCACGAGGTGCACCTCCTGCACTTACCAATGCTGCAAACGCTGACACGATCATAATTATAGGCATACATACACCGACACCAGTAAGAGCAAGACTGCCTGCATCTGGTATATGACCAATGTAAATTCTATCTACAATGTTATACAGCATATTGACCAACTGTGCTATTACCGTAGGAATTGCCAATTTAAACAACAGTTTACCAACCGGTTCTGTACCTAGAAAGTCTTTGTTATTTTCCATTTTAAATATCTCCTAATCATTTACATATTCTTTGATATTTCTGCTTACATGCTCTGTAAATTGTTGTAACTTTTCCATTTCTTTTTTCGAAAATCCTGCAAATAATATTTCACAAAATCTGTTTTGTGCCATGCGTCCATCTTCAATTACACCTATTGCATTGTCTGACACACTTAAGTGAATAGTTCTATGATTTCCTTCCCTGTATTCCCCTAAAATCAACCCATGCTCCTGTAAAGAACGAATAGACATAGACACATGAGATTTTGCAAGATGTCGATATTTTACAATTTGAGTAGCTGTATCATATTGGGGATTATTTGCTATAAACAAAAGAACTGTAAACTCCATATACGTCAATCCGTATTTTTCACATACTGGTAATACCATTTTTTCATACAATTCTTCTACATCAACACAATGTGCAAAATAATTTTTCACAGAATCACCTTCTTTTATTTTGAACTGTTCGTTTTTGAACTTTAATAATATACTCCGCTTTTTTTATTTTGTCAAGCTTACTGTTTTTTCTTATAATCAAAGCACAAACATACGGAAATATCATTAAACATAATATCTGACATAATTTCAGGGGACGCAAAAACGCCCCCTACTCTCATTTACTATATTCTAAGATATTTTATTTTCCTTTTGCACTATTATAATAGAATCTCTTACCATATTTTAATTTTGCATATTCCACAATACGCTTCATATAAACAACATCATAAGCCCCACCGATTACCCCTGCTACCGGGCGGATGCCCGAAAGCGGCAAAGAGGTGACCACGGATACGGCAGCATTGCAGCTGCTTGGCGTAACGCCGGAGCTGGGCGCAGAGGTCACGGTTTCCTATTCCATCACGGACAAGAATCAAACCGCCTTTACTGTAACGGACACCTTTACGCTGGTAGGCTATTGGGACTATGATGAACTAATGCCTGTTCACTACATTAACATCAGCTGTTTCTGTCACTGGTGGTTGGACCTCTTGCAGGAAAAATGCTGGGCAGTATGTTCTGGTTCTTTGAGTATCGGTTCACCATTCTGCCTGTCCTGCTGACAATTCCGGTATTTCTTCTGCTGGGGTGGCTGATTCCTTGCATGATGTATGATAACGCAGCGAAATGCAGCGTTGTAGAGCAATTAAGGGATGCTCAATAACTGTTAAGCAAAAAACGGTCCTCTGCCAATGAAAAGGCAGAGGATCATACTTTTCAATCATCCTCGCCATAAACTCCGCAAAACGCTCCAGATTCTGCCTCGTTCTCCTGACCATCTCCCTGTCATACTTCTCTACAACTTCTTCCGGAACCATAGTCAATATCTCCACTGTTTCTTTACAAAAACAATTTCTCCCATCTTGTAAACGATTCAGGTAAGATACATTTATACTCCTCATAAAAGTTTAACAATGCTTCCTTTGATATTTCTATACAATTCGGTAAAACATCAATATTTTCAATTATAGGTGCATACAAATACACTTCGTAACCATCATCAATATACGGCTTATAGTTTAAGGCATCTACGCATTTAGATTTACCACCTTTTACTTGTACAACTGCTTTTCTTTTTTTATCCTTATCTCTGCTAATTAATTCACATTCTATTTTAATTGTCGTGGATTTATTTGCAATAGAATTCGATAACACATAAAAATTCTTTACTATCTGCAAATATGCTATCACTAATTCTTCCAAGTCAAAATCAGGTAGATTATCTAAAATGGAACCTTCCATCGGATTACATTCAAATCTTTTTTTACCCGACAACTCATTGTAAATATGTTTTGAATACTCAACCATTATTGCATCATAGATTCCCTCTGCAATTCCACCCCGCGGACGATTAAAGGATGCTTTGATTTGTCCCGGAACCTGCATACCTACTTTAAAAGCTGAGACAGGAACTACCGCGCCAATATCCATTGAAGCATCATATTTAATCTGAGCTGGACCTGTAGCTCTGCATATCCAGTAATTCCCCTCTAAATCTCTTGTCCAGAACAAATCATCATCTTCCGCTTCCCAAAACACATTAAAAGCATGATTTATCCTTGAAACGTCATCTTTTACAGCATAATAAAAGTCCTGATAGTTATTTATTTCTATTCCTTTTTCATATATGTAGCTCCAACCAATAACCAAATACTGCTTATCACCATGCAAGCAAAAATCTATCAACTGACTTCTATCTTCACAATCTGTCTTAAGATTAATTCTTGTAACATGATCCCACTCAGCCATAATACACCTCCTTAAATATCTGGACACGGATCAAATTCATCCCAACATCTTCATAGCCCATTCTTCTGATATTTTATTATCTTTAAGTACAAGTTCCTGCCATATTCCAGCATAATAAACACCTATACCATTTTTAGCAGAATTCTTTCGATTTCCTTCTATATTGTTTGCACCGTATGCAGCATTCGTTATCCATGTTGCTTTGGGCTTCCCAGGCATTGAAAGGACTCTATTAGTATCATATGAAAGAACTCCACACCCCGGCATATCAGGAGCAAAAGATAATCTATCAGTTGCAGTAAATATCAAATTGTTCTTCTCTTCGGTTATTCTTTTTCTACATGAATGTGGATGCCAGAAAAATTGCTTTTGCAGCTCTGGATCTGTAATAATATCTCCAACCTGGAGATATCCCCATATGACTTGAACTGCTCTTCCATAATATGTATCTGACGAAGTTATGGTTCTACGGGCATATTTGAACTTGCCATCAACTTCCACAACATGCATAAAATTACCAA
>ERZ1034763.99-NODE-99-length-50979-cov-7.173671_pt1 | contig 50979 bp, 50 predicted proteins | sample MGYA00520701_ERZ1034763 | MGnify/ENA primary metagenome ERZ1034763 (study PRJEB33766, sample SAMN09781707) | gut metagenome | biome: gut microbiome | host: Homo sapiens | place: Madagascar | study: EMG produced TPA metagenomics assembly of the PRJNA485056 data set...
GGGCATTCCGGGGCAAAACAAGGAGAAACAAAACAATGATAAAAATACTATTTGTCTGCCACGGCAACATCTGTCGCAGCACAATGGCGCAGAGCGTCATGACATACTTGGCGGCACAGGCTGGGGTGACAGATAAATTTGAGATAGAATCCGCTGCTACAAGCAGCGAGGAGATAGGCAATCCACCACATCATGGGACGGTGGCTAAGCTGAAAAAAGAAGGAATACCGGTAATTCCACATAGAGCAGTCAGAATGACACTGAATGATTATGAGAAATACGATTATATAATCTGCATGGACACAGAGAATGTCCGAAATGTTCAAAGATTGTCAGGCGGAGATCCGGACGAGAAAGTGTACAAGCTTCTTACATTTGCAGGAAGCGGTATGGATGTTGCAGACCCATGGTACACAGGAGATTTTGATGCGACATACAGGGACGTTCTTGCAGGATGCAAGGGAATCCTTGAAAATCTTGCATAATTTAAGTGTCAATTGTTATTAATTATTTATTAATAATAATTGACATTTCTATACAAATGGAATATACTAACTATATTAATATGAAAGAGAAGATATATAGTAAACTATGCAGAATCAGACAACACTCATGTACCAGACTCTAAAGAGTGTATTTGGATATGATGAGTTCAGGGATGGACAGAAGGATATAATTGAGGCGATATTGAGTGGAAGAGATGTGTTAGGAATTATGCCGACAGGTGCGGGTAAGTCTATATGCTATCAGCTTCCAGCACTGCTTATGCCGGGTATTACAGTTGTGGTTTCGCCACTCATTTCGCTTATGATAGACCAGGTGAAGGCACTTAATGAGGCGGGAATACATGCAGCTTATATCAACAGCTCACTTACAGAGAGCCAGATAAGCAAGGCATTGTACAATGCGACCTGCGGACGGTATAAGATAGTCTATGTTGCGCCAGAGAGACTTGAGACGAACAGATTTATAGATTTTGTGATGAATTCGGACATTTCTATGATAACAGTTGATGAGGCGCATTGTATATCGCAGTGGGGACAGGATTTCAGACCAAGCTACTTAAAGATAGTCAATCTTATCAACATGTTGAGGAACAGACCGGTTGTCAGTGCATTTACAGCAACAGCGACAATTCAGGTTAAGAATGATATTGCCAAGATTTTAAGGCTTGATAATCCGCATGTGTGCGTGACTGGATTTGACAGGAGCAATCTGTATTTTGATGTTGTGCAGAGTAAGCATAAGGATAATGATACTCTGGATTTCGTACTTTCGCACAAGGGCGAGAGTGGAATTATATACTGCTCTACCAGGAAAAATGTAGACAAAGTGTACGATATGTTAAGAAGGAATGGTGTAGCCGCAGCCAGATACCATGCCGGGCTTGATAATGAGACAAGGCGCGCTAATCAGGAGAGCTTTATATATGATGAGACACCAGTTATTGTGGCTACCAACGCATTTGGAATGGGAATAGATAAGTCAAATGTGCGGTATGTGCTTCACTATAATATGCCACAGTGTATTGAGAATTATTATCAGGAAGCGGGAAGAGCTGGGCGAGATGGAGAATCGGCATATTGCCTATTGCTTTTTAGTGTTCAGGATATTATAATCAACAAGTTTCTGATTAAGAATAAGGAAGGCAATGACGAACTTTCAAGTGAAGAACAGGAAGAACTTCTAAAGAATGACTACCGTCGTCTGAAGAGGATGGAGTTATACTGTACAGGTACAGGCTGTTACAGGGAATACATGCTTAATTATTTTGGCGAGTACAAGGATGAGCATGGATGTGGAAGCTGTGGCAATTGCTCAGGACACTGGCTCAATATGGCTGATTATGATGAGTATGCAGATGACGGATTCATGGATGACGGCTATGCAGGAGATACATATGGCGGTTCATATAGTGACAGTTCATATGGAAGCAGTTATGCGGATTCGAGATTGTCACGGCAGGCGGCTAAGCCAAGAAAGCCTAAGTATAAGGCTACTGACTATGGAACTAAGTCAACAGCAAGACCATCAATGGGTCTTAATGACCTGAATGCAGATGAGAAGCTTCTGTTTGACGATTTAAGACAGCTCCGTCTGACGATTGCAAGACAGGAACATATGCCTCCTTATATTATTTTTTCGGACAAGACGTTGGTTGATATGTGTGTAAAGAAGCCTGACGATAAGGCAGCTATGCTTAACTGCAATGGTGTTGGAGAGAATAAGTACGAGAGGTACGGAGAGAAGTTCCTTGAGGTGATAAGCAGACATTTATATTAAATCATATTTTAACTAATAAGTAGTCCAATCAGAACATTTTAATATTGTTAATGTTAATATTTATAATGATAAATGTTATCAGGAGAGGAGTACATATGGAAAAGGATTTAACTAATGGTTCTCCGCTTAAACTGATTATTGGTTTTGCGGTGCCTATGCTGTTGGGAATGTTGTTTCAGCAGTTCTACAATCTTGTTGATACCATTATAGTAGGTAAAACGCTTGGTGTTGATGCACTTGCTGGTGTTGGTGCTACTGGTTCGCTTAACTTTATGATAATTGGTTTCTGCATGGGAGTGTGCAGCGGATTTGTAATTCCAGTTGCGCAGGCGTATGGTGCTAATAAGCCATCAGAGCTTAGAAAATATGTATTTAACGGATATGTATGCAGCATTATATTTTCGGTTATCCTCACTACGGCGGCGGTTGCAGGCTGTAGAGGATTATTGACACTGCTTAGGACTCCGACAGATATATTTGAACATTCATATAATTACATTAATGTCATATTTATAGGAATACCGACAGTTTTCTTATACAATATGGTATCGGGTGTTATAAGGTCGCTTGGAGACAGTAAGACACCTGTTGTTTTCCTTGTAGTGTCATCAGTTGTTAACATTATTCTCGATTTTGTATTTATCATTGGATGCAAGATGGGTGTTGCTGGTGCGGCGTGGGCAACTAATGTGTCACAGCTTGTTGCCGGTGTGAGCTGTTATATCTACATGAATAAGAGATACAGCATACTTCGTGGTCCTAAGTCTGAGAAGAAGGTAGAGGTAAGATATATTAAAAAGCTCTGTGTCAATGGTATTCCAATGGGACTCCAGTATTCGATAACTGCTATTGGAAGTACTGTTTTACAGGCAGCGGTTAACGTATTAGGCCCTATGTATGTAGCAGCCATGACTGCTGGAGGTAAGATATTTAACTTTACATGCTGTCCATTTGATGCACTTGGTTCGACTATGGCAACTTACGGCGGTCAGAATGTTGGTGCTGGTAAATATGACAGACTTGGCAAAGGCGTAAGGTCAGCGTGCATGGTTGGAGCTGTGTACAGCGTGGTATCATTTGTGGTGCTTTTATTTACTGCTAAATATATCGCATTGTTGTTTGTTGATGCAGACCAGGTCGAGATTATTAACCTGACACACAGATTTATCTGCGCATCTGCATTATTCTACATACCACTTACACTTGTAAATGTAATAAGATTCTGTATTCAGGGAATGGGATTTTCGGTATTTGCAATTCTGGCTGGTGTATTTGAGATGGCAGCGCGTACATTTGCTGCACTTACACTTGTACCAGCTATTGGCTTTGATGGAGCCTGCCTTGCATCTCCATTAGCATGGATTGCGGCTGATGTGTTCCTAGTGTTTGCATTTATATATTGTCGCAACAGGCTGGTTAAAATCAGCGGTCAAAGGCAGGCAAAAGCATAGAAATTATATATCTTACATACGGCTTATGAATGGTGGCTGTGTGTAAGATATTTTTCTTTAGTAGCCATGCCGCCGCGGATATGTCGTTCCTGCTTGTTGACATCAAGAACTTTTCTTGCCTCGCTGGCAAGTTTGGGATTAATCTTAGAAAGTCTGGCGGTTACGTCCTTATGTACTGTAGATTTGCTGACTCCAAATTTGTCAGCAGCCTGGCGGACAGTAGCCTTGGTATCTATAATGTACTGGCCAGTTTTAATGGCTCGTTCTTCAATATAGGTTTTCATAAAAACCCCTGCATTATCTGTTTTTACAGTGTATGCAGGGGTGGTTTTGAATATGTCTTTGTAATTTTAAAGGATTGCTTCGATAGTGAGGTTCGTCTTCGACAAATCTATAAATTCACCATTACACATGATAGATGGCTTACTGAGGCTTCTGTCATTGATTAATACAACCTCGCCGATTCTTCCATCAGAAAGTCTTACATTGTTATGTATGTATGATGAAACTACGTTCTTTAAGAATGGAAGTGCGTAGTTAGGGTCAAGACTTGTAAAGCACTGGCGTTCCATCTGCTCGATTACAGTGAATGGGCAGAGCGCCTTTCTGTATGATCTTGCGGCTGTCATGGCATCATATACATCTGCGATGCTGACAATCTTGGCAAATACAGGAATTTTCTCGTTCTTAATTCCGAATGGATAGCCGGTTCCGTCACATTTCTCATGGTGGAATACGCAGGCTTCTTTGATTCGGTTATCTATATTCTGTGTTTTTAAAATGTCGTAACCCTCGTTAACATGTCGTTTAACAATCTCGTATTCTTCATCTGTCAGTTTACCAGGCTTGCTGAGAATGTCTGCCGGAATGTTAACTTTACCGATGTCATGAAGAAGTCCTGCAAGTGTAAGGACACGGATGTCTTCATCTGAATAGTGAAGCCACTGACCAATTATTGAAGCTATAAGTGCAACATTGATACTGTGTGCATATGTCATATCGTCAAATTCACGTAAGCTGTGCAGCATATCAAATAACTGAAGCTTGTTAGTGTATTTTGTGATAATTGACATGGTGTGTGAAAGAAGAGCATCCTCATCAATAGGAGAATTCCTTGTTGCAATATCGTTAAGCTCTTCTTTTAATTCTTCAACACCAAGGTCATACACTTTACAGAATTCCTTGTACTGCTCGCTTTCACGTACCTTCTCATAGTATGTAGGTGCTTCCTGCGCAACAGCGGCAGGCTTGTCCTCAATTTCAATCTCAAGAATATGATAATCTGATAATTTAGCAATGCTCTTCATGTCAAGAGTTGCTCCTGTTGGAACAACAAGTGAACCATCCTGTGCAAGAACATCTGCCGCAAGAACCATTCCTGGTTCAGCATCGAATACGAATATTGATTTTTTCACTATATTAATCCCCCTAAAATCCAGATATTGTATAAATTCAACAATCAACTCTTCCAATTAAACCCAATTATATTAAAAATTCATAAAAAAGTCAATTTATACTTGACTATATGGAGGTTAATGTGTAGTATTCTAGTGTAACATTTATATTACATTTTTTTATATTATGTACAATTTAATAGACGATTATTTGTCCCTTATTTAGAGCGGTGGAGATACATAGGATCTATGAAGCCCGGCAACCCCATGATGAATGTGGAATATGTCATATATTCACGAATGGAAGGTGCCAACCTGAGCGGAGAGATAGGCCTTTGAATTTTAAAGATTCCAGAGGTTTATATTCGAACAATAAGAGGATTTCGACATCATAAAGTAATGATAGCGGGTCCTTTCGGGGAGCCGCTTTTGTTTACCACATTTTGCGAATGCAAGATGCTCCTTAATTGAAAGGACACATAATTGTAAATTATATCAAAACACGAAAGGAAGGATTTTTTTTAGATGGAAAAGATATTATTTACATCAGAATCAGTAACTGAAGGACATCCTGACAAAATCTGTGACCAGATTTCAGATGCAGTGCTTGATGCACTCTATGCACAGGATCCATATTCAAGAGTAGCTTGTGAGACTCTTACTAACACAGGATTTGTTATGGTTATGGGTGAGATTACAACTAAAGCTAATGTTGATATTTCACAGATCGTAAGAGACACAGTTGTTGAGATAGGTTATGACAGCTCAGAGAAGGGCTTTGATGGTAATACATGTGCTGTTATGGTAGCACTTGATAAGCAGTCAACAGATATCGCTATGGGTGTTGATAAGGCTCTTGAGGCTAAGACTGGTGAGGATGATGATGCAGCTATCGAGGCAATCGGTGCTGGTGACCAGGGTATGATGTTTGGTTATGCTACTAATGAGACAGAGGAGTATATGCCATATTCAGCTAACCTTGCACAGAAGCTTGCTAAGAGACTTACAGATGTTCGTAAGGATGGAACACTTCCATACTTAAGACCAGATGGAAAGACACAGGTTACTGTAGAATATGATCAGAATGGCAAGCCTGTAAGACTTGATGCAATCGTTGTTTCATCACAGCATGCACCAGAGGTTTCTCAGGAGCAGATTCATGAGGATATCAAGAAATATGTTATCGATGCAATCGTTGACCATTCTATGATTGATTCTGATACTAAGATTTTCATCAACCCAACAGGAAGATTCGTTATCGGTGGACCTAATGGTGACAGCGGTCTTACAGGACGTAAGATTATCGTTGATACTTACGGTGGTGTTGCAAGACACGGTGGTGGAGCATTCTCTGGTAAGGATTGCACCAAGGTTGACCGTTCAGCAGCATATGCAGCTCGTTATGTAGCTAAGAACCTTGTAGCAGCAGGATTTGCAGACAGAATGGAAATCCAGTTATCATACGCTATCGGTGTTGCAAGACCAACATCTATCCACGTAGAGACATTTGGAACAGGAAAGGTATCTAGCGAGAAGATAGTTGAGGTTATCAGAGAGAACTTCGATCTTCGTCCAGCAGGAATCATCAAGATGCTTGACCTTAGAAGACCAATCTACAAGCAGACAGCAGCTTATGGCCACTTTGGACGTCTTGACCTCAACCTTCCATGGGAGAAGCTTGACAAGGTTGATACATTAAAGAAGTATCTTTAATTAAAAGCTGTTCTGGTTAAGTTTAATCATAATATAATTCATAAAAAGGATGTGTGGAAATATGCATTTCAGGAAGTTACCCTGAAAATGTATTTTCTGCACATCCTTTTCTTGATTTTTATTTAATTAAATGATAAAATATAGTTTCACTAAAATGAGTTGGAGATTCTTATATGGAAAGATATATTATAATAGAGAGATGGATAGCGTATTTCTTCACATACTGCTTTCTTGGATGGTGCTTTGAGAGTACATATGTGTCAGTCAAAGAGAAAAGAGTTACTAACAGAGGGTTCTTAAAAGGACCATTTCTGCCGATATATGGATTTGGAGCGATAACTATACTTATCTCTACCATTCTGGTGACATGGAGTATTCCGCTTATATTTATATGTGGAATGATTGGTTCAACAATACTTGAATATGTTACAGGTGCTGTCATGGAGACAATGTTTTCCATGAAGTACTGGGATTACAGTAACCAGAAGTTTAATATCAAAGGCTACATATGCCTTTCATCATCTATAGCATGGGGATTTTTCTCTGTATTGCTTGTGAGAGTTATTCATGTGCCGGTATCAGAATTTATTGATAACATGGATAAGAGAGTGCTTGGCGGACTGGTACTTGCCATATCAGCAGTGATGATTGTTGATTTTGCATTCGCATTCAGAAAGGCTCTCGACTTCAGAAAGATTCTTGCTTACCAGACTGCTGTCAAGAAAGAACTGTCAGAGCTTACTGAGAGATTCAGTGAGGCTAAGGAAGCATTTAGCGAGATGGCTAATGAGAAGCAGCGTGAATACTTTGCAAGACAGGAAGAGCGTATTAATGCATTAAAGCTTGAACTTGATGCAGCTAAGTTCAAGGCAGAGAAGCTTAATAAGTCAATTATCAGAAGCTTCCCACATGCATCATCAGAGAGATTTGGTGAGGCTTTGGAAGAAGTTAAGAGAAAAGTACTTATAAGAAAAGATTCCTAGGTTTAATTAAGGTTAAATTTTTTTAAGTTACCTCTTTTAAAATGCCAATCTATTGTATATAATGGTAACTAGACTTGTTATGCGATAAACTATGTGCAGAAGCTAATCGTATATGTACATAGAGGATATATAAGAAGAAAGTTTTGAGATAGGATGATTGAAAGGAGAATAATGACATGTTGTCAACAGATATCGGTATAGATTTGGGAACAGCCAGCATTCTGGTATATATCAAGGGAAAAGGTGTTGTGTTAAAGGAGCCATCAGTTGTGGCATTTGACAGAGACACTAATAAGATTAAGGCTATCGGTGAGGAAGCAAGACTTATGCTTGGTAGAACACCAGGTAATATCGTTGCAGTAAGACCTCTTAGACAGGGTGTTATATCTGATTATACAGTTACAGAGAAGATGCTTAAGTACTTCATTCAGAAGGCTATCGGAAGAAGAACATTGAAGAAGCCAAGAATAAGTGTCTGTGTTCCATCAGGTGTAACAGAGGTTGAGAAAAAGGCTGTTGAGGATGCTACACTTCAGGCTGGTGCAAGAGAGGTTGCTATTATTGAGGAGCCAATCGCAGCAGCAATCGGAGCTGGAATTGATATTGCAAGACCATGTGGTAACATGATTGTTGATATCGGTGGTGGTACAACAGATATCGCAGTTATCTCACTTGGAGGAACTGTTGTAAGTACATCAATCAAGATTGCCGGTGATGATTTTGACGAGGCAATCGTACGTTATATGAGAAAGAAGCATAATCTTCTTATCGGTGAGAGAACAGCCGAGGATATTAAGATTAAGATAGGCTCTGCTTATCCAAGAGCAGAAGTCAGCACTATGAATGTCAGAGGACGTAACCTTGTAACAGGTCTTCCTAAGACAGTTGAAGTTACATCAGAGGAGACTGAGGAAGCTTTAAGAGAAGCTACATCCCAGATAGTTGAAGCAGTACACAGCGTACTTGAGAAAACTCCACCAGAACTTGCATCTGATATTGCGGACAGAGGAATTGTCCTTACAGGTGGTGGAGCACTTCTTTCAGGTCTTGAGGATCTTATTGAAGCTAAGACAGGTATCAATACAATGACTGCGGAGGATCCGATGACATGTGTTGCTATAGGAACAGGTAAGTTCATTGAATTCCTTTCAGGTTACAGAGATACACAGAATTAAGAGATTGGGATTGGAGGACAGGCTATGGTCAGAGGGTTATATACAGCATATACCGGAATGGTTAACAGCCAGAAGAGAATGGATGTCGTCTCCAATAACCTCGCAAATGCTACGACAACAGGTTACAAGAAAGAAGGACTTACAACACAGTCTTTTGATGAGATGTATGCACTCAAGATAAAGGATCTTACAGTTGGACATCTCAATGAGAATATAGGAAGCCTGTCACTCGGAGCAAAGATTGGTGAATCATATAGAGACTGGTCACAGGGCTCATTTGTAAGCACTGAGAGCAATTATGATTTTGCATTGTCAGGAAAGGGTTTCTTTAACATTTCTTTCACTAACAAAGCAGGTGAGACATCTACTATGTATTCCAGGGATGGGTCGTTCCAGATGAATCAGGAAGGTTATCTGGTTACCAAGGATGGCGATTTTGTATTAGGTGAGAGTGGTCCAATACAATTACCAACTGATATTCAGAAGCTGGAAGTTCAGCCAACAGGTGAGATATATGCAGATGGTGTATATGTTGATACATTCGCATTGACAGATTTTGAGGACTATAATTACTTAGAAGCATATGGCGAGAATCTGTACCGCACAGTTGATGGAGCAACACAGACTGATTGCACAGCTACAGTTAATCAGGGATACACAGAGGCATCTAATATCAATGTTGTATCTGAGATGATTGAGATGATAGGTATTGCAAGAGAGTATGAGAGCGGACAGAAGGTCATTAACGCTGTTGATGAGATGCTTGGCAAGATGGTAAGTATCTCAGAACTCTAGAATAAGAAGGAGTAGATAATTATGGTTAGATCATTATATTCTGCTGCATCTGGAATGATTGCACAGCAGACTAATGTTGACGTTATATCAAACAATCTTGCTAACGTTAACTCAACAGGATATAAGTCAGAGAGCGCGAGCTTTAAGTCATTGTTATATCAGGATTTACAGGCAAGAACAACATCAGCTAATGGAGAACAGAAGCCAGTAAGCGCACAGGTTGGTCTTGGTTCAAGAGTTTCAGCAGTAACATCTCATTATATTCAAGGGTCAGCTAATGCTACAGACAGCACAACTGATTTCATGATTAATGGTGATGGCTTTTTTGCTGTACAGGATCTTGATGGAAGCACATTGTACACAAGGAATGGTGGATTTTTATTTTCGGTGGCACAGGATGGCTTCATGCTTTCTACAGCAGAGGGATATCCAGTGTTAAGCTCAGAGGGTTCCCCAATTGTCCTTTCATCAGAGTACAATTCTGCTAAGGTTACAGTTGATGGTGAGGGTAACTTATGTTATCCAGATGAGACTAATAATCCAGCACCTATGGGTATTAAGATAGCTTTATTCCAGTTTACTAACCCATCTGGATTAGAGAAGATTGGAAGTTCATACCTTAAGGAATCTGAGGCATCAGGAGTACCTCTCAATGAGGACTATGATGATGTTGGAGCTAAGAGTAAGATAAAGCAGGGTTATCTTGAGGCATCTAATGTCAATGTTGCGACAGAGATGGTTAATCTTATCACAGCACAGAGAGCATACGAATTATGCTCTAAGGCTATAACAACATCTGATACAATGATGGAGCAGGCTAACAATCTTAAGAGATAATCTGTAGACGTATGTATTATAATGTGAGGTAGACATATGGATAATATGATAAGCAATATCAATTCGATATATTCTAATAATAGTACATATACTAATGCGACAACTAACTCAATAAGCAGCAAGCTTAATTCAACAGACCTTTCTAAGGCAACAGATGATGAGCTTATGGAAGTCTGCAAGGACTTTGAGAGTTATTTCGTAGAACAGATGATGAAAGCAATGGTTAAGATGTCAAGCATTGATGAAAGTGATTCAGATAATATATATGCATCGCTTTTTGGAGTGACAGATGATTCAGATTCTGGAATGAGTACATTATCAAGTTATTTTGGTGATGAGCTTGTATCGCAGATGGCAAGCCAGGTAACTGAGTCACAGGGTAAAGGTCTTGGAATTGCTGAGAATCTGTATAAGCAGATGAAGAGAAATTACAGCATAGAGGAAGTATAAGTTGGATTACGAAGCACTAGATTGTGTTGAAGGATTTATAGAGAATATAATATTCCGTAATGAAGACAACGGATACACAGTATTTAACATAATATTTAATGGAGAAGAGGTTACCTGCGTTGGAAGCTTGAGCTATGTCAGCGCAGGTGAATATATAGTTGCCAGAGGTGCATTTGTAAAGCACCCGGTATACTATATGCAGTTTTCCATACAGTCATATGAATTTAAAGCGCCAGATGATGCAAAGTCTGTTAAGCGCTATCTTAGTTCAGGTTCTATCAAAGGTATCGGTGAAAAGCTCGCTGACAGCATAGTTGACACATTTGGCGATGATACATTCAGAATTATGGAAGAGGAACCGGAACGTCTTGCCGAAATCAAGGGAATCAGCCTGAAAAAAGCGATGGACATAGCTAATCAGCTTATTGAAAAGCGTGATATGAGAAAAGCTATGATATATATGCAGGATTTTGGCATCAGTATGAAGCTGGCTAATAAGGTATTCTTGCGTTATGGTCAGGATGTATATTCAGTTATTCAGGAAAATCCATATAGATTAGCAGATGACATTGAAGGCGTGGGATTCCGCATAGCAGACGAGATTGCACAGCGTGCCGGATTTAAGATAGACTCTGAATTCCGTATCAAGAGTGGTATATATTATTGTCTGTGTCAGGCAGTTTCACAGGGACATGTATACCTTCCTGCTGACATTCTGTGTGAGCAGGCTAAGAATCTGCTTCTTATAGATATTCAGGATTTCGATAAATATATCATGGATATGGCGATTGACAAGAAGATTGTCATTAAGATGGAAGGTGATACACAGTGTATATATGCATCCAGATATTATTATATGGAAGCAAGTGTTGCCAGAATGCTTATAGATTTAGATGTTAAGTATACGTGTGAAGATGACCAGATGAACGAGCGTATAGATACGATAGAGAATGAGCTTTCCATAACTCTTGATGAGATACAGCGCAATGCGGTTAAGAGCGCAGTGCTTAATGGCTTGATGGTTATAACAGGTGGGCCGGGAACTGGTAAGACAACAACTATTAACACGATTATCAGATTTTTCCAGATGGAAGGCATGGATATACGTCTTGCTGCTCCGACTGGACGTGCGGCTAAACGTATGACAGAGACAACTGGATTTGAGGCACAGACGATACACAGACTTCTTGAGATATGCGGCGGCCCGGATGATAACAGCAATTCATCAGCTCATTTTGACAGAAATGAAGATAATCCGCTTGAGACAGATGTTATCATAGTTGATGAAATGTCTATGGTTGATATTGCCATTATGAATTCACTGCTCAAAGCGATTTCTGTAGGAACGAGACTGATTCTTGTAGGAGACGTTGACCAGCTTCCAAGTGTCGGTGCAGGCAACGTGTTAAAGGATATAATACAGTCTGAGTGTTTCCCAGTTGTCAAGCTTGAAAAGATATTCAGACAGGCGGCAGAGAGCGAGATTGTAACTAATGCACATAAGATTAACAAGGGTGAACCAGTTGTGCTTAACAAGTACAGCAAGGATTTCCTGTTTGTCCGAAGAAATACACCAGATGAGATAATAGCTGCGATGTGTACACTGCTCAAAGCCAAGCTGCCTGATTACGTAGGAGCTGATATCAATGAGATTCAGATACTTACACCATCAAGAAAGTCAGCAGTGGGAGTTGAGAGACTTAATCATGTTATGCAGCAGTACCTCAATCCGCCTGCACCTGATAAGGAAGAAAAGGCGGTTGGAGATTTCGTATTCCGCGAGGGCGATAAGGTTATGCAGATTAAGAATAACTATCAGTTAGAGTGGGAGAAAAGAAACCGCTACGGTGTTGCGATTGAGATGGGAACAGGCGTGTTTAACGGTGATTCGGGCGTTATCCAGCGCATTGATACATTTTCAGAATGTGTAACTGTAAGATTTGAGGATGCAAGGGAAGTGCAGTATGATTTCAAGCAGTTAGAGGAGCTTGAATTAGCCTATGCTGTGACAGTCCACAAATCGCAGGGAAGTGAGTATCCGGCTGTGATTATTCCGATGTATCCGGGACCAAGAATGCTTATGAACCGCAATCTGTTATATACGGCGGTAACCCGTGCCAAGAAATGTGTCTGCATGGTTGGAATTGAGGAAGTATTTCATCAGATGGCAGACAACGAGACAGAGCAGATGCGTTTTTCATCTCTTGATAAGAGAATTAAGGAGAGTTTTATTTGACGAGTTTAATTAAGATACTTATAAATGTTCTGTATCCTGCGGTCTGCCCGGTGTGTTTTGGCATTGTCAAAGGTACACAGGGACAGTCAGAGCCATGTGCTGAATGTCAGAACAAGCTTAGATATGTCGGAAGTGCAAGATGCATGAAATGTGGCAAGCCGCTTGAGGATTCTGATGCTGAGTTATGCTTTGACTGTGCAAGGAATAAGCATGTATATGATCAGGGCGCGGCTGTATTTGAGTATAGTGACGGAATTAAGCAGTCGATATACCGCTACAAATACAACGGATGCAGGGACTTTGCTGGGTGGTATGGCAAGGAGATGTATAAAAGCTGTAAGATACAGCTTGATATGTGGAGACCACAGGCTATAATACCTGTACCATTGCATGCAAAGAAGCAGAGAGTGCGTGGGTATAATCAGGCAGAACTTATCGCGGCAAGGCTTGGAGAGCTTTCGGGAATTAAAGTTGACTCCGATATACTTATCAGAAGCCGTGAAACAGTGCCTATGAAATCACTTAATGATATTCAGAGAGCAGAAAATATTAAAAAAGCTTTCACAATTACGTCAAATATTATAGAATATAAGAGAGTACTTCTTGTTGACGATATATATACAACAGGAGCGACAGTTGATGCCTGTGCTAAAGTACTGAAAGCGGCAGGCGTTGAGAAGGTGTATTGTATCAGCCTGTGTGTTGGTAAAGGCATATAAGGATGAACATTTTATACATATGAATGGAGGGTTATGACATGGATGTTAGAAATTGCAGACAGTGCGGTCGTTTATTTAATTATGTAGGTGGTCAGTACAGGAATTTGTGTCCAAGCTGTGCAAGTAAGCTTGAGGATAAGTTTATGGAAGTTAAGGAGTACATAGAGGATCATAAAGATGCTCAGATGAATCAGATATCACAGGATTGTGATGTCAGTATAAGACAGCTTGAGCAGTGGATCAGAGAGGAGAGACTCCGTTTCTCAGATGATTCTCCAATAGGAATTTCATGTGAGATGTGTGGAGCTACTATCAAGAGCGGAAGGTTCTGCGATAATTGTAAGGGCGTACTTGCATCTCAGTTTGACAATGTATATCATAAGGAGCCAGAGCGTCCATCTATGGAAGCTAAGAAGGCTGCTTACGACAGAGCAAGAATGAGATTCCTTGAAAAATAATTAAAAAATGTTATTTTGACGGTTAAGTAATTGGCGCATGTAACCGATAAATTTTACATGAAGATAAAAGAATGGAGGCGGTTAACATGCGTATAGATGCGTATAATACGATAAGTCAGCTTTACCAGACAAATAATGTATCTTCTGTTAGAAAGTCTTCACGCACACAGTCATACAATGATAAGCTGGAGTTTTCATCTACTGCTAAGAGCTATCAGACAGCAAGAGCAGCAGTTGCAGAGGCTTCAGATGTAAGAATGGATAAGGTAGCCAGAATTAAAGCACAGATGGCTGCTGGAACATATAATATCAGTTCAGAGGCTGTTGCAGATAAGATTCTTAATAACGTTGAGACATTAACATTTTAAGCGGGGTTTGATATATGGCAAGTTTAATTGAGACACTTATAGATGTACTTGATAAAGAGAATACAGAATATGAAAGTCTTATGGAACTGGCTAATAATAAAACTTCCGCTATTGTTAATGGCGATGTTGATAAGTTGCAGGAGATTCTCTTACAGGAGCAGCATTGTATAGACGTTATCAATGGTCTTGATGCCAAGAGGGAGGAGAATGTTAAGGATATATGTAATGTTCTTAATATCCCGACTGACGGCATAAAGATAGCTGATATAGTCAATCTGCTATCGAAGCAGCCAAAGGATAAGGCTGCCCTATCAGAGGTTCATTTCAAATTAAAGAGAACAATTGACAATCTTATGAAAGTCAATGATAATAATAAAGTTTTGCTACAGGAATCCATGGATATGATTGAATTTGAGCTTAATCTGGCTAGGAATTCAGTTGTAGCTCCACAGACTGGCAATTATAGCAAGGGAGCTTACGAGCAGAGCAATAATTATGGTTCAGTTGGGGCATTTGATGCGAAACAGTAGATAGTATAGCTATTAAAGAGAATGAGGAAAGGGCAAAACCTTTCCTTTTTTTGAGCAAAACTTGTGACAATAAAAAAGGCGGGGGATGTAATGTCCCCCGCCTTCTTTGTATATATTACTTTCCGTAATGTGTCTGGTTATATTCTGTAACTCTCTTCTGGATTCTCTCAACAGGATTAAGAAGGTCGCTGATTGAAGAATCATGGTTAAGTGTATCAATAAGAAGAGCCATGTACTTGCTCATATCAACATTGATATACCAAGGCTTAGAAAGAAGCTCATCTGGCTGATATACAAGGTTAGTTGTAAGAATTCTGTCGATGACACCCTTCTCATAAGCTTCATCAAACTTCTGGAAACCATTAGTGAACAAACCAAATGTTGTAGCACAGAATACTCTGCTTGCACCTCTGGCTTTGAGCTGTGAAGCGACATCAATCATACTCTCACCAGAAGAAATCATATCATCAATGATAATAACATCTTTGCCCTCAACCTTAGAACCAAGGAACTCATGAGCAACGATAGGATTACGTCCGTTAACAATCTTAGTGTAATCACGTCTCTTATAGAACATACCCATATCAAGACCAAGTACGTTGGCGAAGTATATAGCACGTCCCATACCACCCTCATCAGGGCTGATAACCATCATATGGTCGCTGTCGATGTGAAGGTCATCAACACCAAGAAGAAGATACTTGATGAACTGATATGTGCATGATACAGACTCAAATCCCTTAAGAGGAATAGAGTTGTTAACTCTTGGGTCGTGGGCATCGAAAGTGATGATGTTCTCAACACCCATATCTGTAAGCTCCTGAAGCATTAAAGCACAGTCAAGAGACTCTCTTCCTGTACGCTTATGCTGTCTTGATTCATAAAGGAATGGCATGATAACATTAATTCTTCTTGCCTTACCACCAGCAGCAGCGATAACACGCTTGAGGTCAGCATAGTGGTCATCAGGTGACATATGGTTCTTATAACCGCAGAGAGAATACTCAATGCTGTAGTTACATACATCAACCATAATATATAAATCACTGCCACGTACAGAGTCATTTAATACACCCTTACCTTCACCTGAACCGAATCTAGGTGTCTTGGCATCAAGGATATAGCTGTCTCTTTTATAACCGGCGAAAGAAAGAGAAGAAGCGTTATCGTGTTCTCTCTGCTCTCTCCATTCTACAAGGAACTTATCAACCTTCTCACCCATCTTGGTGCAGCTTGATAAAGGTATGATTCCTAATGAACCGTAAGGAATCGTTGCGGTATGTCTTTCATCGCGTGGCATAATTAAATCCTCCATAAATGTAGTTAATTAATAGTTAATATCACATCAGGGCAAAACACCCCGACTTTGAAAATATATAATAAAACCCCATGGAAGTCAATAACCATAGAGGCTTATTAACTAAAATTTGCAATAATATTAAATTGTGCTATCTATTGTCCGGCAGCCTTCAATGTCCTAATATCTTTTCCGAATATATTAACGAATCTGTAGGAACTTGCAATTCGTGAAAAAACTCTTTCAGAATAAGCATCACGGAATTCATTCAACGAAAAATTAGTTGATATGACAACACTTTTTCTTCTGAGAAGCCGCTCGTTGATAAGATAGAAGAGCTTGGAAGATGTGTAAGTGTTGCTTACTTCGGTTCCAAGGTCATCTATAATCAGAAGGTCACATTCCGTCAGGTAATCAGCAGCAAATTCAGATGAATCGTTATATTTTCCATCTTTGCTGAAATCCCTTTTGGAGAGCTTGTCAAATAATTCTATTGCTGTAAGGTATATAACACTGTGTGAAGTGTCAAGAAGCTCCTTGGCAATACAGTTAGAAAGAAATGTCTTGCCTGTGCCTGTGCTTCCGTAGAAAACAATATTAGAAAATTCACTGTCAAAATTCTTCACAAAATCTTTGGCAATCGTTACAACCTTCTTGATATTGCCACGTGGCGTAAGACCTGTGACTGGATTAGGAACATCATCCTGATACCATTCATATGAAAATGTATTAAAGTTCTCACTCTGTGTTATATTCTTGAGATTGGAATCGTGATAAACTAACTCAATGGCTTTCTTCTTGAAGCATGAGCAGCGTTCCTGACTGATATAGCCAGTGTCCTTACAGAGAGGGCATGTATATATTCCGTCAAGGTAATCAGCAGGTCTGCCTATAGATGCCAGACATTCAGCCTTCCTGTTATTAAGCTGTGCAAGCTGCTCAGTAAGATTATTATCAGCATCTTCGCCAAGAATACGTGCTCTTGCATTCTGCATTGAGAGACCGATAATCTGCTCATCAATATTTTTTAACTGAGGTACCTGATTGTAAACTTCATCAAAACGCTCATCCAATATATGCTGGTTAGATGTGCGGATATTATCATATTCACGCATTATGCTGTCATACTGGGCATTAGTCAGAGCCATAATTATTCTCCTATCAATCCACTATTACGTAACAGAGCCTTTTCGAGGCTGTCCATGTCAATGTCTCTTTGCTGGAAATTGTTAAATCTGTTGTTGCCAGAATTCTTAGAAGCAGTAGTGCGCTTCTTCTCTGCCTGGCTTCTCTCATACAGTGCATCAATCTCTTTGATGTCATCTGTATTCTTGACATCAGCTTCCTTCCACTTGGTAAGAATTGTATCTGCATATTCAAAGCTTGGCTGGTGTGTTGCCTTCATGGTACGGTTACAGGCTTCGATAATTATGCTGTTATTGTTGCGGTACATCTCATTCCACTTATTGATATAATCAAGCTCAACCTTACCGGCAGAGCGGTTAGTTATGCCAAACGCCTCAAGGACAGAATAAGTTGTATCGTTGTAGTTCATATTAGAAGTCTTTGCCTGCTTGACAGTTGTTATTCCCTTGTCAGCCCACGCAAGCGCAACCTTCTCTATATATCTGAAACTCTTGTGTCCGTTCGTTGCACAATATTCTATAAGATATTCAATCAGTTCGGCGCTGAAATGTAATGTATCATAGAAATAAGCCAGTGTTGACATATCAGAAGCACTGAGTGTTCCACCGAGCAGAGTGCTTACTCCATAGAGCATCATAGAAAAATCATCAGATGATGCTTTGAGAGCATTAATCTGTTTAGGTGTGTAGGCAGTCCTTGTCTCGACTGCTGGCTTTGGCTCCTGTGTCAGGGCAAAATCAACTGTGTTAAAATCGCCAGCATTATCAGAAGTTTTGACGCTGGCTGTTAAAGACATGTCATATGTATCATCCTCGGACATATTAACAGGACTGTCCGCTTCGCTGCTGTCAGCAAGTTCTGATAAATCATTAAATGTAATGTCAGTAATATCCTTGCCGGCAGAATCCATTGTAATCTCAATGACACCCTGCTTGTCCCAGTACTTGAGGGCACGGCAGACATCTGCTTCTGTCTGGTTAAAGAAATCTGCAACTGCTGTGACAGATATAGTAATCTGCTGGTCGGTAACACAGCGGAGCAGGTACAGATATATCTTTACAAATTCACCATTGGCAGATGCCATATATCGATCTATGAATAAATTAGAAACGACTGTGTTGCGGCAGTCATAACCAGTGTGAAGTGTTAGTCTGTTCATGTGAACCTCCGAATACGATACATACTTAATAACTGTTACACAGTATACACCATAGATGGCAGAAAGTTCAACTGTTCCCGGAGGTGGAGATATACACATGCCAGATTGTGGATAATGTGGATAACTTGTGCATAGCTTGGCTGTATATAAGTAATTATGTGGGTTATCCACAATTTTGTTATTGACAAAAAATCCACATAAGTTTTCCCCATTATCAGGAAAATTTATGTGGATAATGTTGATAAGTCATAAAAAATTGACTTTAAATTTAGTTTGAATGTGGAAAACCCCTATTTAACAAGGGCTTCTCCAACCTTATAGATATCACCGGCACCCATAGTTATCAACAAATCTTCGTTGATACAATTTTTTTGTAAAAATTTTTCAATTTCTTCAAATGATGGGAAGTAGTAACATTTCTTGCCGAGTTTTTCAATCTCAGCAGCTAAATCTTTAGAGCTTATGCCGAATACATCCTTTTCGCGGGCAGCATATATATCTGCAAGAACAACAATATCGGCTGCGGATAATGCCTTGGCAAAATCTTTAAGGAGAGCCTTGGTTCTTGAGTATGTATGTGGCTGGAATACACACCATACACGATTGTGAGGATAGTGCTTTGTTGATGCAAGTGTTGCCGCAATCTCATCTGGGTGGTGTGCGTAGTCATCAATAACAGTGACTCCGTTAAATGTTCCTTTTTTCTGGAAACGTCTGTCTGTACCTGTAAACTTGTTAAGACCTGCCACAATAGTCTGTATACCGATACCAAGCTTTCTTGCAACAGCGACGGCGGCAAGAGAGTTGTATACATTATGTATGCCTGGAACAGAGAGTGTGATGACAGTTCCGTCTGACTCATTGTCTGTATATGAGCTGTTGATAGCAGCGTTATTGTTAACCTTTAATGTGTATGAACAGCATCCGTAGTCGTCATAGCTTATATTATCTGCACTGTACATACTGTATTCACCATTGCTTCCGACAGTTATTACTTCGCAGTCAGATTCGCTGTAAAAATACTTATAATCATCAATGTCTGTGTTGATAATCAATGTACCGTCTTTAGGAAGACGTTCTGTGAACAGCTTGAATGAATGGCGGATATCATCAATATCTTTAAAGAAATCAAGATGGTCTGCTTTGACATTGAGAATGACATTCATAGTCGGATTAAATGAAAGGAAACTGTTAGTGTATTCGCATGCTTCTGTGACAAATATATCGGATTTGCCGACACGGATATTGCCGCCTATGCTGTGGAGAATTCCACCGACAGAGATAGTTGGGTCACAGTCAGCTTCAAGGAGAATCTGTGTCACCATTGAAGTTGTTGTTGTCTTGCCGTGTGTACCTGCGATATTAACAGCTACTTTGTAATTAGTCATAAGCTGGCCTAAGAGCTCTGCTCTTGTAAGGAGAGGAACACCTTTGGCTTTCGCAGTGGCAAGCTCCTCATTGCTGTCTGATATGGCGGCAGTGTATACAACCACGTCAATATCATCTGTGATATTAGCCGCTGTCTGTGAAAATACAATCCTGGCACCTTCTTTTATAAGTGCATCTGTTAATTCTGATTCTTTATTATCTGAACCGGTTACTGTGAAATGTCTTCCAATCAGTATATGCGCAAGACCGCTCATACTGATTCCACCAATACCAATAAAATGTACATGAACCGGATTGTTAAAATCAATGTTATACATACAATGTACCTGACTTTCTATAATATGTTAAAAAGCATTTATTTCCTATTATAAACGACAATATAAAAATTTCAAATATATTTAATAAATATATTCGCAGAAATCAAAAAATATTACACCGATTAATTCCACAAGATGTAGTTAATTATAGTTTGAAAATATGTACAAATTGTGCGAATTGTGTCATAAATGCTCTAATAACTATATAAATTGTGTTGATAAATCTGCAAAATTAATCAAAAAAATAAAAAATTCTTTTTACTTAATTAAGTGAATATGATATAATGAGGACAACAAAATTGTCAGGCAAAAATAACATCAGAGGTGATAGCATGATTAAAAAAGAGATGATTGCCATGTTGTTGGCAGGGGGGCAGGGCAGCAGACTTGGAGTTTTGACATCAAAGGTTGCTAAGCCGGCAGTAGCATTTGGCGGTAAATATCGTATAATTGATTTTCCGCTGAGTAATTGTATTAATTCAGGCATTGATACAGTAGGTGTTCTTACACAGTATCAGCCATTAAGACTTAATACCCATATTGGAATTGGTATTCCATGGGATCTTGACCGTAATGTTGGTGGTGTTACAGTACTTCCACCATATGAGAAGAGTACAAGCAGTGAATGGTATACAGGTACAGCAAATGCCATTTACCAGAATCTTGAGTATATGGAACAGTATCATCCAGACTATGTTCTTATCCTGTCTGGAGATCACATATATAAGATGGATTACAAGATAATGCTTGATTATCACAAGGCTAACAATGCAGATATTACAATCGCAGCTATGCCAGTACCTATCGAGGAGGCAAGCAGATTTGGTGTTGTTGTTACAGACAGTGACAACAGAATTACTGAATTTGAGGAGAAGCCTGAACATCCTAAGAGCAACCTCGCATCAATGGGTATATACATATTTAGCTGGAAAGTTTTAAAGGATGCACTTATCAAGTTAAAAGATCAGAATGGCTGCGACTTTGGTAAGCATATAATTCCATATTGTTTTGAGAACAATAAGAGATTATTTGCATACGAATATAATGGCTATTGGAAGGATGTAGGAACATTAAGCTCATACTGGGAAGCTAATATGGAGCTTATAGATATTATTCCAGTATTCAATCTTTATGAGGAATTCTGGAAGATATATACTAAGACTAATGCAATCCCACCACAGTATATTGCAGCAGACGGATATATTGAGAAGAGTATTATCGGTGATGGTGCAGAGATACATGGCAAAGTATTTAATTCTGTTATTGGTTCAGATGTTATCATTGAAGAAGGTGCAGAGATACATGATTCAATTATCATGCAGGACACAGTGATTGGTAAGAATACTAAAGTGTACAAGTCTATTATAGCCGAAGAGGTTAAGATAGGAGATAATGTTGAATTAGGTGTTGGCGAAGAGGCAGAGAATGTATATAAGCCAAAGATTTATAATTCAGGACTTGTAACTATTGGTGAGTGTTCTGTTGTTCCGGATAATGTTAAGATTGGTAAGAATACAGCTATATCTGGCGAGACTACACTGGAAGATTATCAGGATGGCGCCCTTGTCAGCGGCGGCGTAATAATTAAGGCAGGTGACAACGTATGAAAGCAATAGGAATTATTTTAGCCGGCGGTAATAACAAGCTGATGAGAGAGTTGACTAACAAGCGTGCAACTGCAGCAATGCCGGTAGCAGGAAGCTACAGATGTATAGATTTTGCACTGAGTAATATGGCTAATTCAAGAATCCAGAAGGTTGCCGTTATTACACAGTATAATGCCCGTTCACTTAATGAACATTTAAGTTCATCTAAATGGTGGGATTTCGGTAGAAAACAGGGTGGATTGTTCGTATTCACACCTACAATAACAGCAGACAGCAGTTACTGGTACAGAGGAACAGCAGATTCACTTTATCAGAATCTTCATTTCCTCAAATCAAGCCATGAGCCATATGTTGTTATTGCATCAGGTGATGCAGTTTATAAGCTTGATTATGATAAGGTTTTACAGTACCATATTGAGAAGAAGGCTGATATCACAATGGTTGTCAAGAAGCTTGATGACCGCTCAGATATCAACAGATATGGTGTTGTATCTATGACGGAGGAAGGCAGAATAACAGAGATAGAGGAAAAGCCTTTAGAGACTAATCTGTCAACAGTATCTACAGGTATATATATTGTAAGAAGACGACTTCTTATAGAACTTCTTGAGAAGGCTGCTGAGGAAGACCGTCATGATTTCGTTAACGACATTCTTATCAGATATAAGAATATCAAGAAAATCTACGGCTACAAGCTTGAGTCATACTGGAGTAATATATCAACAGTAGATGCATATTATAAGACTAATATGGACTTCCTTAATAATGATGTAAGAAAGTACTTCTTTAAGGAATATCCAGATATCTACACAAAGGTAGATGATCTTCCACCAGCCAAGTATAATAATGGTGCGAATGTACGCAACAGTCTTGTATCAAGCGGATGTATAATTAATGGTACAGTTGAGAATTCAGTTCTGTTCAAGAAGATATATGTTGGTAATAACAGTGTCATCAAGAATTGTATCATTCTGAATGATGCATATATTGGGGATAATGCATACATTGAGAACTGTATCATAGAGGAAGGCAGCACTATTAAGGCGAACAGCAGATTTGTCAGCGAGAATGGACCATTAGTAGTTGTTGAGGATAATCCTAAGTATTATTTATAATCTGCATATAGGTATTACAAGTTGAGAGCATTGCGTAAGCAATCAGAAGGGGTGCGTATGAATATTACAGATGTTCGAGTTAGAAAGATTGATAAGGAAGGCAAGATGAAAGCAGTTGTATCTGTTACTCTTGATGATGAATTTGTTATTCATGATATCAAGGTAATCGAAGGCGAGAAAGGATTGTTCATAGCGATGCCAAGCCGCAGGTCTGCTGATGGTGAATTCAGGGATATTGCCCATCCAATCAATACAGCTACAAGAGACCATCTTCAGGCTGTTGTGTTAGATGCATATGAAAAGTGTGAAGATGTCGAATAAAAACAGATATTGATGTGTAATTTTTAAAAGTTACATTGAAATATCACCACAATATGAAGTATTATTATAGAGGAGTCTGTATGTCAGGCTCCTCTATTCTATTCATTTGAAAAATTACAAAAACGAGGACAAATATATGTATATAATAGTGGGACTTGGAAATCCGGGAAAAGAATATGAAGAAACCAGACATAATGCTGGATTTATGGTAATAGACAGACTTAGTGATAAGTATAATATTGATGTAAATGAAGGTAAGCACAAAGGGCTTATTGGCAAGGGGGTTATAGATGGTAATAAGGTTATACTTGTTAAGCCTATGACATATATGAATAATTCCGGCGAGTGTGTCAGGGCAGTGATGGATTATTATAAGGCAGATATAGAAGATGTTATTGTTATATTTGATGATATAAGTCTTGAGCCGGGTAAGTTAAGACTTCGTCCAAAGGGAAGTGCCGGTGGACATAATGGAATCAAGAGCATAATTGCACATCTTGGAAGTGACCAGTTTAAGAGAATCAAATTCGGAGTCGGTGATAAGCCAAAGGGATGGGATCTTGCTGACTGGGTGCTTGGAAGATTTAAGGCAGAAGATGCAGCAGATGTCAAAAATGGAATTGACAGAGCGTGTGATGCGCTTGTATGTATTTTAAATGAGGGAATTGAATCCGGTATGAATAAGTTTAACGGATAGAAAGAGAGTGTTATTTGAAAGCGTTATTTGCGCCTGTTATGGATATGGCGGGCATGGAACAGATAAAACATGAATATGAGACACTGGGAAATGTGGTCATGGTGAGTGGCTGCGTGGACACCCAGAAAGTCCACTTTGCGGAAGCGGTAGGTTCTGATTACAGATACAGGGTCATAATCACATATGATGAAGCCAAGATGAGACAGATACAGGAAGATGCCAGGTTCTTTGATGAATCTGGCACGATTTATCCTGCAAAAGATTTCATATTCTATAATGCGGATGTCCATGGTAATCAGATAGTGGGGGAAAGACTGCGCTGCATCAAGAAGATTATTGATGCGAAGGACTCACATCTCACAGTTGTGACTACAATAGATAGCTGTGTTGATATGCTTATAGATATTAAAATATATGAAGATGCGCAGATTGTACTAAACAAAGGCGATATAATTGACGTTCAGGAGATAAGCACTAAGCTGTTTGAATATGGATATGAGCGTGTGCCAATGGTTGAGCAGCAGGGACAATTTGCTGTGCGTGGCGGCATTATTGATATATTTTCTCATGTAGACGAAGCTCCTGTAAGAATCGAGCTGTGGGATGATGAGATTGATTCAATAAGATTTTTTGATGTCCAGAGCCAGCGTTCAGTCGAGAAATGTGACAGTTACACCATATTTCCTGCGACAGAGTGTATTCTTACAGAAGAAGAGATAGAGGATGGAATGGACAGCGTTGAGGCAGAAGTCCAGAGCCAGCTTGAACATTTTGGCATCAATGAAAAACGTAAAAGCAAGGAACAGATGGAGGGAGCTAACCACATAAGAAAATTGTGGGGAGACCTTGAAAGAACTCACGATTATGGAAGATTTATCAATTCATTTGTTAAAAAATGTGTTGGTTTTGCTGATTATTTTCCTGTTGACGAGACTTTGTTCATACTCGATGAGCCGGGAAGAATCCAGGAGCGCATGGAGCTTATAGCTTATGAATACCAGGAAAGCATGAAAAACCGTCTGGCAGCAGGATACGTTGTGCCAAGCCAGACAAAGCTTATGCGCACATTGCAGGAGGTATATACGGCAGTTTCCAAGGGAAGGGTACTTCTGCTCTCGACACTTGATTACAAGCCTGAGTACCTTGATGTGGCAGATTACCAGAAGGTTGAGGCAAGGGGAATCAGCACATATAATAACAGTTTTGATTATCTGACAGATGACCTTAAAAAGTACAAGAGGAATAAGTATAGAACTGTACTTGTATGTAATTCAAGAACCCGTGCGAGACGAATTGTCACTGACCTTGTGGACGATGGCGTGTCAGCTTATTACAGTGAGGATTTAGATACACCGATAGAGCCGGGCGCATGTCTTGTGACATATGGAAGTATTCATAAGGGATTTGAGTATCCTCTTATGCAGTTCGTTCTCATAACAGAAAATGATATATTCACAAGCAGGCATCATAAGAAAACTAAGAAGCAGAAATATGATGGCAAGGGCATTGCAAGCTTTAATGACCTTAATGTAGGCGATTATGTTGTGCATGAAAGCCACGGACTTGGCATATATAAGGGAATTGAAAAGATTGAGGTTGAAGGTGTAGAAAAGGATTACATCAAAATCAGCTATGATGGTGGAAGTAATCTTTATGTGCTTGCAACACAGCTCGACAGGCTGCAGAAGTATGCTGGGGCTGATACAGAGAAGAAGCCTAAGTTAAATAAGCTTGGTGGACAAGAATGGAATAAGACTAAAGCTAAGGTTCACGGAGCGGTTGAGGAAGTTGCCAAAGACCTTGTTGAGCTGTATGCAGAGAGACAGAAGCAGAAGGGTTACAGCTTCGGTCCAGATACGGTATGGCAGAGGGAATTTGAGGAGATGTTTCCTTATGAGGAGACAGAAGACCAGCTCAATGCGATTCTTGATACTAAAAGAGACATGGAAAGTACAAGGATAATGGACAGACTGATATGCGGTGATGTCGGTTACGGCAAGACTGAGATTGCGATAAGAGCTGCATTTAAGGCTGTTCAGGAAGGTAAGCAGGTAGCGTATCTTGTGCCTACAACAATTCTTGCACAGCAGCATTTTAATACATTTGAACAGAGAATGAAGAGCTTTCCGTTAAAGGTTGCCCAGCTTTCGAGTTTCAGGACAAACAAGGAGATAAAGGAGACTCTGGCGGACTTAAAGAAGGGTTTTGTTGATGTTGTTATAGGAACACACAGGCTTTTGTCAAAGGATGTTGAATTTAAGGATTTAGGACTGCTTATCATTGATGAGGAGCAGAGATTCGGAGTTGCACATAAGGAGAAAATCAAGAAATTAAAGAATAATATTGATGTTCTTACATTAAGTGCCACACCAATTCCAAGAACGCTCCACATGAGCCTTGTCGGAATAAGAGATATGAGTGTGCTTGAGGAACCGCCAGTGGACAGAGTTCCTATACAGACATTTGTGACAGAACATAATGACGAGATGATACGTGAGGCGATTAACAGAGAGCTTGCAAGAGGCGGTCAGGTGTACTATGTCTATAACAGGGTAAGAAGCATAGATGAGGCGGCAGCGCATATACAGGAGCTTGTGCCAGATGCCAATGTTGCGTATGCACATGGACAGATGGATAAGAGAATGCTTGAAAATATCATGTTTGATTTTATTAATGGGGATATTGATGTGCTTATCTCTACAACTATTATTGAGACTGGTATGGATATATCCAATGTCAACACAATGATTATCGAGGATGCGGATAAATTTGGACTTTCGCAGTTATATCAGCTTCGTGGACGTGTAGGAAGAAGCAGCAGGACTGCGTATGCATTTCTTCTATATAGAAGAGACAGGATGCTTACAGAGGTTGCGGAGAAGAGGCTTAGTGCAATAAGGGAATTCTCAGATTTTGGTTCGGGATTTAAGATTGCCATGAAAGACCTTGAAATCAGGGGCGCAGGTAATGTATTAGGCAAGAGCCAGCACGGGCATATGGCAGCAGTAGGATATGACCTGTATTGCAAGATGCTTAATGAGGCGGTTAATGACCTCAAAGGAATCAAGAATGGTTACAGCTTTGAGACTAATGTTGATTTGTCGGTGGATGCGTATATTCCTTCTACGTATATAAGGAGTGAGTATCAGAAGCTTGATGTATACAAGAGAATTGCGGCGATTGAGACAGAAGAGGAATTAAGTGACATGAAGGATGAGCTTCGTGACAGGTATGGTTCACTCTGCCAGTCTGCTGAGAATCTTCTTGAGATTGCGCTTATCAAATCGATGGCACACAAGGTTGGTATTATGGAGATTAAGGGTGGACTTGATGAGACAGCAAATCCTGCTGTATACAGAACAGTTATGACTATATCGCCAAAGGCAGATATTAATCCTGATGCGATACCAGATTTCCTTGAGACATTTGGCGGAGCAATCACATTTAAGACGGATAAATCACCTACATTTGTATGGCGTGTTATCAGAAAAAAGTACTCGAATAACTATGAATACCTTAATGGACTTAAAGATGTAATTAATTTAATGAATTTCTCTTTGACAAATTAAGAATATATGGTACAATTGATGTCAGTTTAATGCGTTAAAGCATCAATGTAATAAAGGAGACAAAGGGATATGGAAAAAAAAGGTGAACTTATATCATTCAGACCAGACATTAAGGTGGTCGACTGTACAATTAGAGATGGAGGACTTGTAAACAACTTCGGTTTCACAGATGAATTCGTGCGTGAGCTTTATAAGACTAATGTTGAAGCTGGTGTTGATTATATGGAATTTGGATATAAGGCATCTAAGGAACAGTTCAGTGTCAATGATTATGGTAAGTGGAAGTTCTGCGATGAGAAGGATATAAGAGCGATTGTTGGCGAGAACAATACTGATATGAAGATATCTGTTATGGCTGATGTTGGAAGAACTGATTTCAGAAAGGATATTCTTCCTAAAGCAGACAGTGTTATCGATATGATAAGAATAGCTACTTATGTAAGCACAATTCCAGCAGCGGTTGAGATGATTAACTACTGCCATGATATGGGATATGAGACAACAATCAATATCATGGCTGTATCTACAGCTAAGGAAGAAGATTTAAAGGTTGCACTTGATATTCTTTCTAAGACACCAGTTGACGTAATCTATCTTGTAGACAGCTATGGTTCTCTCTACCCAGAACAGATAAGAGAGATGTCAGATGAGTACTTAAAGATTGCAGAGGCTAATGGCAAGAAGGTTGGTATACATGCACATAATAACCAGATGCTTGCATTTGCTAATACAATTGAGGCATGTGCATTTGGCGTAAGCTATCTTGATGCAACTATGTCAGGAATGGGACGTGGAGCTGGTAACTGCTTCATGGAACTTTTACTTGGATTCCTTCGTAATCCTAAGTACAATATCAGACCTGTATTTAAATTTATTGAGACTCATATGAACAAGCTTAAAGAAGAAGGTAATGTATGGGGATGTGATGTACAGTACATGATAACTGGACAGAGAAACCAGCATCCAAGAACTGCAATTGCATTTACAGCAGATAAAAGAACTGATTATCTCAACTTCTTCCAGACGATAATTGAAGATTAACATTGACTTCTATTTTTGATAGAGGTAAAATTATACAAAATTTTAGCAAGTCTAAAGGAAGGAAGTAATTGATATGGAAAAGAAGAATATCGACTGGTCAAATCTCGGATTTGGTTATGTAAAGACAGACATGAGATATGTTGCTAATTATAAGGACGGAGAATGGAAAGGTGGACTTACAGAGGACGCTAATGTTGTAATCAATGAGTGTGCCGGTGTTTTACAGTATGCACAGACTTGCTTTGAGGGTCTTAAGGCATATACAACTAAGGATGGAAAGATTGTTATGTTCCGTCCAGATATGAACGCAGCAAGAATGGAAGATTCTTGTAAGAGACTTGAGATGCCTGTATTCCCACAGGATCAGTTTGTACAGGCCTGTGAGGACGTTGTAAGAGCTAATGCAGGATTTGTACCACCTTATGGTTCAGGTGCAACTCTTTACTTAAGACCTTATATGTTCGGAAGCAACCCAGTTATCGGTGTTAAGCCAGCAGACGAGTATCAGTTCAGAGTATTTGCTACCCCAGTTGGACCATACTTCAAGGGTGGAGCTAAGCCAATCGTTATCAAGGTTTCTGATTATGATAGAGCAGCACCTCACGGAACAGGTAACATCAAGGCTGGTCTTAACTATGCAATGAGCTTATATCCAATCGTTAAGGCTCATGAAGAAGGATTTGCTGAGAATATGTATCTTGATGCTGCAACTAGAACTAAGGTTGAGGAGACAGGTGGAGCTAACTTCTTATTCGTAACTAAGGATGGCAAGGTTGTTACACCTAAGTCTAATTCTATCTTACCTTCAATCACACGTCGTTCATTAGTATATGTTGCTAAGGAATATCTTGGACTTGAGGTTGAGGAAAGAGAAGTATACTTCTCAGAGGTTGCTGATTTTGCAGAGTGTGGCCTTTGTGGTACTGCTGCTGTTATCTCTCCAGTTGGTAAGATTAATGATCATGGTAAGGAAATCTGTTTCCCAAGCGGTATGGACGATATGGGACCAGTAATCAAGAAGCTTCGTGAGACATTAACAGGTATCCAGATGGGTGATATCGAGGCACCAAAGGGCTGGATTCATACAGTTGATGTTGAGTAATAGAAGGTTTGCATATGAATGAAATTGGAACTAATGAACGTGTACTGCGTTCGGATGTAACTTTAGAGGAAAGCAAGCGTATCGAGAGGGTACTGCGTAAGAATAATATCTCTTATTTTGAGAGATGGAAGACACGCGGCGGACTGTTTAAGTTCTTTAGCAAGAACAATAACGGCAAATGCGATATTCTTGTACATATGGATTCTTTAGAGGAAGCTAAGAAGGCTCTTGGAGAGAAATAATAATGAAGAAGTTTATTAACGAATTTAAGCAATTTATTTCCCGTGGCAATGCTATGGATATGGCTGTCGGTGTTATTGTCGGTGGTGCATTTACATCAATTGTCACTTCTCTTAATAAGGATATCATAACACCTATTCTTGCAATATTCGGTGGAGTTGATTTCTCTAATCTTAAGTTAAGATTAGGATTGGGAGAGAATGCACCAATACTTGCATATGGTAATTTTATCACAGCAGTAATTAATTTTCTTATAACTGCGTTTATCATCTTTTGTCTTGTAAAGGCACTCAACAGGCTTGCTGAGTTCAAGAAGCATGATGAGTCTAAGGAGGTAACACAGAAGGAATGTCCATACTGTATGTCTAAGATATCAATTAAAGCTACAAGGTGTCCACATTGTACATCACAGCTTGAAAAGTAATATGATGAAATGATTTAAGGCTGTCATACCAGAAATGGTGTGACAGCCTTTTTTAATTATGCAACAATTCAATATTTCTCCATATCCTATATGGAACACATTTATGGAGATAATAATGAATTGTAATTACGTTAATTCCAATCAGGTTCCTGGAATGGCTTATGTTCCATGGCAGAGATGGGGCGACTACTATGACCCATGCAAGGCATTTATGCGTGGTACATTATTTGCAGTACTCGATAAACCATTTAAAGGAGGGTATCGCAAATGAATAATACATGCAACGGTGGATGCCGCAACAATCAGAATGGCATGATAAGCTATAACAGAATGGATATGCATAATAATATGAATAAAAATGTAAATAACGGCACTAATGGAAGCAGGGTTGAGATGACTAACAAATCCCGTATAATACAGAATGTGTATGAGCTTGGATTTGTTATGACAGAGGCACTTCTGTATCTTGACACGCATCCTAATGATAATGAAGCCATTGAATATTATAATACAATGAAAAAGCGTTATAATGATGCCGTTGAAGCATATGAGAGTTCTATCGGGCCTCTCACATTTAACAGTACAGGTGTCAATAATTATTTCGACTGGGCAGCTACTCCATTGCCTTGGGAAAAGGAGGGATGTTAGATGTGGAATTATGAAAAGAGACTTGAATATCCTATAAATATTAAGCAGACTAACCCGACACTTGCGGCAATGATAATATCACAATATGGCGGTCCGGACGGCGAGTTAGGTGCTTCGCTTAGATATATTTCACAGAGATATTCATGTGGCTACAGGGATGTTGCCGGACTTCTTACTGATATTGGAACAGAAGAACTTGGACATTTTGAGATGATAAGCACTATGGTTCATCAGCTTACAAGAAATCTGTCAATGGAACAGATAAAAGGAACTCCATTTGAGGCGTACTATGTTGACCATACTGCTGCGGTCTGGCCTCAGGCTGCTGGCGGAATACCATTTAACACATGCGAATTCCAGTCAAAGGGTGATATAATAACAGACCTCACGGAAGACCTTGCTGCTGAACAGAAAGCGAGAACGACATATGATAACCTTATCCGTCTTACAGACGATACAGATGTATTAAATCCGCTCAGATTCTTAAGAGAACGTGAGATAGTACATTTCCAGAGATTCGGAGAAGCACTTTCAAGAGTTCAGGACAGACTTGATTCTAAGAACTTCTATGCATTTAATCCAGAGTTTGATAAACACTGAGTCTTGTCTGATATAGACAAATAATGCCAAATAATCCAGCTTATTTTATAATACTGGTTTATTTGGCAATTTTTTATTTAGGGATTAATCATTTTGGGTGGCATATTTAACCGCATTCTCATAAGTTGTCTTGCTGATAGCATCCAGTGCTTCTTCTGTGAGAAAACCCTGATGGGATGTGACGATTACATTAGGAAATGAAAGAAGTCTTGCAGTTGTTGAGTGCTGTAGTATGTCATCTTCCATATTTTCAAATACATAATCAGTCTCTTCTTCATATACATCGAGGCCTACAGCGTGGAATTTCATGTCACGGATTCCCTTGATAAGTGCCTCTGTGTTGACAATTGCGCCTCTTGAGGTGTTTACAAGAATAACTCCATTTTTCATCTTATCAATTGTGTCGGTGTCAATCAGATGAAATGATTCCTTTGTGAGAGGGCAGTGCAGGGAAATTAAATCGCTGCTGCTTAGAAGTTCATCAAGTTCTACATATCTGACGAAATCAAGAGAATCATTGTGGTACTGGTCGTTGGCGATTACATTCATGCCAAAGCCATGGCAGATGCGGCACATGGCGGCACCGATTTTTCCAGTTCCGATGATACCGGCTGTTTTGCCATTGAGTGTTAGACCAGTAAGTCCGGACAGGCTGAAATTATTCTCTCGAACCTTGATGTATGCTTTGTGGATTCGTCTGTTGGCGGCAAGGGCGAGAGCCATCGCATGTTCAGCCACAGCCTCTGGTGAATATGCAGGCACTGTCATAACGGATATGTTGTATTTCTTAGCGGCTTCCATGTCTACATTATTAAATCCGGCGCATCTCATAAGTACAAGCCCGACTCCGTTATAACTTAGAATGGAGAGTACCTTTTCATCAACAGTAGAATTTACGAAGGCGCATACAGCATTATATCCGTGGCTGTATATGGCAGTTTTTTCGTCAAGGTCTGATTCGATATAGTCAATTGTAATCTGAGGGTAGTCATTGTTTTGTTTATCAAATGAGTATCTGTCGTAGCTTTTAGCATCATAAAATAAAATTTTCAAAATTAAGTCCTCCCGAATTATAGAAAACTTTACGTGTGTCCGCAGTCAGCAGACCGGAAGCACGCAAAGTTATTATAATCATTTCCACAAATGCCAGTTTTAAGTCTTGATTTATTCACTTTTTATAAAGTGGAACGCTTGAGGAACTCAAGTGGAATAGGTGGGGAACAGGGCATGGATATAATTGGGCTTGTAGATAAAACAAATCACGATTAATTTTAAAGGAGACAGATTATTATGTATTTTGATGCTATTGCAAAGATTGTTGCAGAACGTACAGGATGTGAGGTTTCAGATGTTAAGCCAGAGAGCAGATTTACAGAGCTTGGTATTGATTCGCTTGATACAGTAGAACTTCTTATGAGTCTTGAGGATGAACTTGGCATTGAGATTGAGTTAGACCAGAAGGTAGAGACAATCGATGACCTTGATAAATTTATTCAGAGTAAGCAGAGATAATAATTATGATAAAAACTAAGATTAATGAAATGCTGGGTATAAAGTACCCGGTGTTTCAGGGTGGAATGGCTTGGATAGCCGATGGAAAGCTTGCAGCAGCAGTATCAGAAGGCGGCGGACTTGGAATTATAGCTGCTGGCAATGCTCCGGGAGATTATGTAAGAGAACAGATCAGGATAGCAAGAAAATTAACAGATAAACCGATAGGTGTGAATATTATGCTTCTAAGTCCGTCAGCGGATGAGGTGGCTGAGGTTGTTATAGATGAGAAGGTGGAAGTTGTCACTACAGGTGCAGGAAATCCTTCAAAGTATATCAAAAAATGGATTGATGCAGGAATAAAAGTCATTCCTGTTGTAGCTTCGGTTGCAATGGCAAAGCTTATGACAAGGTTAGGCGCATCTGCACTTATAGCAGAAGGTGGAGAGAGTGGCGGACATGTTGGTGAACTTACAACAATGGTTTTAGTTCCACAGGTATGTGATGCAACCAGCCTGCCAGTTATAGCTGCCGGGGGAATAGCGGACGGAAGAGGCGTTGCCGCAGCATTTATGCTTGGAGCACAGGGAGTGCAGATGGGAACAAGATTTTTAAGTGCCGCAGAGTGCAGTATTCATCCATCGTATAAGGAAAAAATTTTAAAGGCGACAGACCTTTGCACAATGGTTACTGGAAAGAGGCTTGGACATCCAGTGAGAAGCCTGCGTACACAGTTTGCAAGAGATTATTCTAAAGCTGAATATGGTGGAATGCCAGATGATGAGCTTGAGGCATTGGCAACAGGATCACTGAGGCGCGCGGTACAGGACGGAGACAATGACAAGGGATGCTTTTTGGCAGGACAGATAGCATCAATGGTAAAAAAAGAACAGCCTGCGGCAGAGATAATCAGAGAGGTTATGGAAGGTGCAGAGCCAGTGCTTAGAGGTGCAGCCAGATGGGTAGAATAGCGTATGTATTTGCTGGACAGGGAGACCAGTATCCAGGAATGGGAAAGAATATATGGGATAGATATGACATTGCAAAGGATGTGTATAAGATGTGTGACAAGATACGTCCGGGAACGTCTAAGCAGTGTTTTGAAGGTACAGAAGAGGAATTAAAACAGACAGATAATACACAGCCGTGCCTGTTTGCGATGGAACTGGCAGCGGCGAAGGTTCTTTTAGACAAAGGAATCAAGCCAGATGTGGTGGCTGGATTTTCGCTGGGCGAAGTGACTGCCGCTGCATTTGCAGGAATAGTTGATGAGAAAAGTGGATTTAAGCTTGTTTGCAGGCGCGGTGAGCTTATGCAGAGGGCGGCAGAGCAGTTTGATACATTTATGGCGGCAGTTGTAAAGCTTAGTAATGAACAGGTTGAAAGTATATGTGACAGATATGAAAATGTCTATCCAGTCAATTACAACTGCCCCGGACAGGTTACGGTATCAGGACTCACATCTCAGATGGCAGATTTCAGTGCAGATGTAAGAGAGGCTGGTGGAAGGGCAATTCCGTTAAAGGTAAAAGGAGCATTTCATTCACCATTCATGAAAGAAGCGGCAGAAAGCTTCGCTGGTGAGTTAAGAAAATGTACAAGTCTAAATAATACTGGCGGTACACAGATAACATTGTATTCAGATGTGACGGCACAGCCTTACACAGATGACATTGTTAAATTGTTATCAAGTCAGATATGCAGTCCGGTAAGGTGGGAGCAGATTATAAGAAATATGATTGCTGACGGCGTTGATACATTTGTAGAAATCGGACCTGGAAAAACACTTTCCAATATGATTAAAAAGATAGATGCATCAGTTAGTGTGACAGATGTAGGGTGTTATATAGAGGATAGTGTCAAATAACATATGAAATTACAAGAGGTATGGGAGAGAATCAGATGTTAAATGGTAAGACAGCGGTAGTAACAGGCGGCTCGCGTGGAATAGGTGCAGCGATTGCGGATAAGCTTGCTTCTGTGGGAGCAGATATAGCAATAATCTATGCTGGCAATGCACAGGCGGCAGAAAATGTGTGTGACAGCATAAGGGGAAAATATGGCGTTAAGGTTAAGGCATATAAATGTGATGTGTCTGATTACAACATGGTAAAAGATGTAGTTGCGCAGATAAAAGGCGATTTCGGAACAGTGCATATTCTTATCAATAATGCAGGAATAACGAGAGATGGTCTTGTAGCCATGATGAAGGAAGAGGATTTTGACAGAGTTATTGATACGAACTTAAAAGGTGCGTTCAATATGATACGTCATTGTTCAGGATTATTTTTGAGAAATAAAGAGGGCTGTATTGTCAACATATCATCTGTATCTGGGCTTATGGGCAATGCAGGACAGTGTAATTATTCTGCATCTAAGGCGGGGCTTATAGGACTTACCAAATCGGCAGCCAAGGAGCTTGCTTCTAAGGGAATACGCTGTAATGCAGTTGCACCGGGATTCATAGAGACAGATATGACCGATAATCAGGCGGATAATCCTCTTATAGACATGATTCCGTTAAAGAGAATGGGAAGACCAGAGGATGTTGCAGATGCAGTTTTATATCTTGTAAATGCAGATTATGTGACTGGTGAAGTGTTAAAAGTTGATGGCGGCATAGCCATGTAGGTCTGATAAATGATTTTTGGAGGTAATATGAGCGAGAACAGGAGAGTTGTTGTTACAGGACTAGGTGCTGTGACACCGCTTGGCAATAATGTTAAAGATACATGGGATGGGCTTAAAAACGGAAAATGTGGAATAGCACAGATAACCCAGTTTGATACAGAGAAATTCAAGGCAAAGCTTGCAGCAGAGGTCAAGGATTTTGACCCCAAAGAATATCTTGAGGTTAATGAAGTGTTAAGAACTGACAGATATGCACAGCTTGCAGTGGCTGCGGCAAAGCAGGCTGTTGATGAGAGTGGCATTGAAGGAAATGTAGAGCCAGAAAGATTTGCAGTTATGTTTGGAACAGGAATTGGCGGTATAGGAACATTTGAGAAAGAGCATACGAAGCTTATGGAAAAGGGTCCAAGACGTGTGTCGCCATTGTTTATTCCTATGATGATTGGAAATATGGCAGCTGGAATGATAGCAATACGTCACGACTGCCGTGGAAGTGCGATGCCAGCTGTGACAGCGTGTGCATCAGGATCTAATGCAATTGGTGAAGCATTAAGGCTTATAAGACACGGATATGCAGATGCAGTTATAGCAGGTGGAGCAGAGAGCACAATAACTCCATCAGCCGTTGCAGGATTTGTTAATATGCAGGCGTTGTCAACATCAGAAGATCCGAATGCTGCATCACTTCCATTTGACAAGAGACGTGGTGGATTTGTTATGGGTGAGGGTTCAGTTGCGTTGATACTTGAAGAATATGAACATGCAAAAAAGCGTGGGGCAAAAATATATGGTGAGGTATGCGGATATGGTTCAACATGTGATGCGTATCATATAACAGCACCTCATCCAGAAGCAAGAGGCGGCGCACAGGCTATGACTGATGCAATGCACGAAGCTGGATATACAGCGGAAGACAAAGTCTATGTCAATGCACATGGAACAGGAACACATATGAACGATTTAATTGAAACTATTGCTATAAAGAAGGCTCTTGGGGAAGAGGCAGCAGGAAATGCATGGGTTAGTTCAACTAAATCAATGACAGGACATATGTTAGGTGCAGCAGGAGCTATAGAAGCTATGGCATGTCTGCTTGCGCTGGATGAAGGAATTATTCCTCCAACAATTAATCTGAATGAACCAGATGAGGAATGTGATCTCAATTATGTTCCTAATAAAGCTGTTAAGGCAGATATAACATTGGCACTTTCTAATTCATTAGGATTTGGTGGGCATAATGCATGTCTTGCATTCAGGAGAGTGTAAACATTATAGAAAGGTATGGCTATGAACGAGACAGATATCAGAAAATATGCAAATCTTATGCAGGAATTGGGGCTTACTGGCTTAGAGATTACAGATGATAAGAAGGTTGTAAGACTTGAGCGCAATGTTGCAGAACAGATTCAGCAGATAGTTCCATTACAGATGGGCAGCAGTGGCGTTCAACAGACTGCTGGTGAAAATACAGCTGCAGATTATATAAGTGTTAAATCTCCTATAGTCGGAGTATTCTATGCGGCATCAGCAGAGAGCGCAGACCCTTATGTTGCAGTAGGTGACCATGTAAGCAAGGGACAGACATTGTGCATAATAGAGGCTATGAAACTTATGAATGAGATAACAGCTGAAGAGGATGGAATCATATCAAAGATATGTGTTACAAATGGGCAGGTTATCGAATATGGTACGGAACTGTTCCAGATAAGAAAGTAATATCAGGAGAAATGTTATGAATAGAGAGCAGATTATGGAAATTCTTCCACACAGGGATAACATGCTGCTGTTGGATGATGTTGAAAGTGTTGATAATGAGGCTGTCGGACATTATAAGGTGCGTGGTGATGAGTTCTTTCTTAAAGGACATTTTCCGAGCAATCCAATAGTTCCTGGCGTGATACTATGTGAGATATTGGCCCAGTCGGCTTGTATTCTTATGAAGGATGCCATGACAGATGGTAAACTTCCGGTGTATACAGGGCTTAATAATGTGAAGTTCCGTTCGCCTGTTAAACCAGGGGACATGATTGAGACGAGATGTGAGATTACAAGAAAGAAACATCCATTTTATTTTGCAAAAGGCACAGTGTCAGTAGGAGACAGGTTGTGTGTGTCGGCAGAATTTTCATTTGCAATAACAGGAGAATAGGTTATGTTTTCAAAGATTCTAATTGCCAATCGCGGAGAGATAGCGGTGAGGATTATAAGGGCATGTAAAGAGATGGGTGTAGCAACAGTTGCAGTATATTCAGAGGCAGATAAGAATGCGCTTCATGTGGCACTGGCAGACCAGAGCTATTGCATTGGTGCACCAGAGGCATCGGAGAGTTACCTTAACGAGAATCAGATTATAAGTGCAGCTCTGCTTGCTGGCGCACAGGCAATTCATCCAGGATATGGATTCCTTTCGGAGAATGCACATTTTGCACGACTTTGCAGAAAGAATGGAATTGTATTTATCGGACCTGACCCAGACAGCATGGAGAGGCTTAGTGATAAGGCAGTTTTAAAGGAGCTGATTGATAACACAGGACTTAGTGTTATACCGGGTACTAAGGCTGTTGATTCTGTAGAAGATGCAAAATCTAAGGCTGGGATGATAGGATATCCAGTTATGCTTAAAGCATGTGCAGGAGGCGGTGGACGTGGAATCCGTCTTATAAAAAATGAGGATGAGCTGGAAGAAGCATATATGCAGGCTGTATCAGAGGCTATGAGTGCATTTGGTGATGGAAGCATGTATCTTGAAAAATATATATATCCGGCAAGGCATGTTGAGCTTCAGATATTAGCAGATGAATATGGTAATGTTGTGTGTCTCGGAGACAGGGATTGTTCAATGCAGAGGCGCAATCAGAAGCTCATAGAGGAGACGCCTTCACCGGCAGTCAGTGATGAGAGCAGAAGGACAATAATTAAACAGGCAAGAGATGCAATTAAAAAAATCGGATATGCAGGGGCGGGAACTTTAGAATTTCTGCTTGATAAGAGCGGAAATTTCTGGTTTATGGAGATGAATGTACGTCTTCAGGTTGAACATTGTGTTACAGAGATACTCACAGGAATTGATATTGTCAAATGGCAGATACGTATAGCAGCAGGTATTCCTCTTGATTTTACGCAGGAAGATATACCAATGTATGGAAGTGCTATAGAATGCCGTATCAATGCGGCAAGTTGTGGTAATCTTTCAATGCTTCATGTGCCAGGCGGTCCGTCTGTCAGATTTGATACATGTCTTATAGAGGGAACAAGTGTGTCTCCGTATTATGATTCACTTCTTGGCAAATTAGTTGTATATGCAAAGACAAGAGAAGAAACTTTACGTAAAATGCGTGCATCATTGTGCGAGCTTGTCATTGAAGGCATAGCAACTAATATAGAGGAACAATTGAGTATTATTGAAGATGAAAGATTTGTATCAGGTGATTATGACTTAACATTTATGGGGAACAGATAATGGCGTTAATTAAATTTTTAAAACCAAGGAACAAGCTTGAAGAAGGTGGAAGATGTGAGGCTGTTGTGCAGCAGGATGAAGGCGAGCCAGAGAAGAAATGTCCTAACTGTCACAAAGAAATTCCAGTAAGCCGTCTGTGGTCTAATAATCTTGTGTGCGCCTGTGGATATCATTTCAGGATGAGAGCGAGACAGCGTATTAAGATGATTGTTGATGATGGAACGTTTCATGAATTATATAAGGATGTCAAAGCTGGCAATCCGCTTGATTTTCCTGGATACAGGGAAAAGATTGAGACAGTAAGGGCTGCAAGTGGTGAGACGGAGGCTGTTGTGTGCGGAACTGCATTGATTGGCGGCCAGAAATGTGCTTTATTTGTCATGGATTCTAATTTTATGATGGGAAGCATGGGAAGCGCAGTTGGAGCCAAGATAACAGCTACATTTGAATATGCTGCCACACACCATCTTCCAGTAGTTGGATATACAGTTTCTGGAGGAGCAAGAATGCAGGAGGGATTATTGTCGCTTATGCAGATGGCGAAGATAAGTGCAGCGGTTAAACGTCATAGTGACGCAGGACTTCTTTATATAACAATGCTTACAGATCCGACAACGGGAGGAGTGACAGCGAGTTTTGCTATGGAAGGCGATATAATAATAGCGGAACCTGGAGCCATGATTGGATTTGCTGGAGCAAGAGTGATTGAGCAGACAACAAGAAAATCTCTTCCTAATGGTTTTCAGCGTGCAGAATTTGTGCTGGAGCATGGGTTTGTTGATACAATTGTGAGCAGAAATAACCAGAAAAAGGTTCTTACTGAGATTCTTAAAATGCATGGTGGAGTGTGAAGTTATGAGTGTAATACCATATGACAGGGTTAAGGCTGCAAGAGAAGCTGACAGACCTACAGGATTAGATTACATAAAAAATATATTTAAAAATTTTATAGAAATGCACGGTGACAGATGTTATGCGGATGACAAGGCAATTGTCGGTGGAATAGCAAGGCTTGATGGAAGTCCGGTCACAGTGATTGCAATTGAGAAAGGGCATAATGCCAGGGAACGTAATTACAGAAATTTCGGTGCACCACATCCAGAAGGGTACAGAAAAGCTTTAAGGCTGATGAAACAGGCTGAAAAATTCGGAAGACCAGTTGTATGCTTCATAGATACATCAGGGGCATATTGTGGTGTGGAAGCAGAAGAGAGAGGACAGGGATATGCCATTGCACAGAATCTTGTAGAGATGTCTACATTATGTGTTCCAGTTATATCGATACTTATCGGTGAGGGCGGCAGCGGTGGCGCATTGGCACTGGCTGTTGCAGACAGAGTGTGGATGATGAAGAATGCAGTGTATTCTGTGATTTCACCAGAAGGGTGTGCGAGCATATTGTGGAAGGATGCTTCTAAAGCACCAGAAGCGGCGGCAAGCCTTAAACTGACAGCGGAGGATGCGAAAAGCCTTGGCGTGGTTGAACGCATTTTATCAGAAGATGATATTGGAAAGAAAGAATTCTATGACAGGATAAGGGCGTTATTAAAAGAAGAAATTAGAGAACTCTCTGATGACCCAGACCTTATAGGCAGGAGATACGACAGATTTCGCAGCATAGGAGTTGAAATATGAGTTTATATAGCAGATTTTGTACTGAAATTACAGATGATAATGGAGAGATTAAAAAGATTACACTTAATTATCCAGATAACTTTAACTACGGATATGATGTTGTTGATGTCATTGCTGAACAGACACCTGATAAAAGAGCAATCGTGTGGTGTAATGTTGACAATGAGGAGCATATATTCAGTTTTCTTGACGTAAAAAGATACAGTAACAAAATGGCTAATGTATTTACAGAGGCTGGTATCAGGCGTGGCGACAGGGTTATGCTTGTGTTGAAAAGGCATTACGAATACTGGTTTGCGGCAGTTGCACTTCACAAAATCGGTGCTGTTATGATACCAGCGACACATATGCTTACTGTCAGTGATTATGTATACCGGATTAAGGCTTCTAAAGTAAAAGCTATTATATGTACAACACAAAATGATGTTCCTGCGGCTATAAAAAAGGCATTGGAGGAGACAGGATCAGATGCAAAACTTTGGAGTGTGCAGAAGGATATTGATGGCTTTGACAATCTGACAAAGCAGATGGAAAATGCAGAAGATACATTTCAACGTGTTGAAACAAATGCAGATGATCCGATGATGCTTTATTTCACATCGGGCACAACTGGCTATCCTAAGGGTGTAATACATGATTACAAATATCCTCTTGCGCATATAGTTACAGCAAAATACTGGCAGCAGGCGGAGGATGGCGGGCTGCATTTTACAGTCGCTGAGACAGGATGGGCGAAAGCTTCATGGGGAAAGATATATGGACAGTGGCTTGTTGGCAGCGCAGTAATGGTGTATGATTTTGATAATTTCGACCCTAAACAGTTAACTACAATCATAAACAAGTATGGAGTAACATCCTTCTGTGCGCCTCCTACAGTTTATCGTTATCTTGTACGCAAAGGAATTGCTGATATGCCAACTTTAAAGCATGCTTCAACTGCAGGTGAGATGCTGGCTCCTGAAGTGTTCCGTAAATTTACGGAAAAGACAGGAATTCCGCTTTGTGAAGGTTATGGACAGACAGAGACTACGCTTCTGATGGCTAATTTCAAGGGAAAACAGCCTAAAGAGGGTTCAATGGGAACTATATCACCTTTCTATAATATTGAACTGCGTGACAAAGAGGGCAATCCTGTTCCAGATGGACAGATAGGTGAGGTGGTAATAGTACCTCCAGAGAATGGTAAACAGGTGGGGATATTCTGCGCTTATCTCGATAATGAGGAACAGTATAAGTATGTATGGAGAGGCGGTGTATATCATACTGGTGATGCCGCTTATAAAGATAAGGATGGTCTGTACTGGTTTCATGGAAGATTTGATGACATAATAAAGACTGGCGGTTTCAGGGTAGGACCTTATGAAGTTGAAAATGTCCTGATGGAGCATCCAGCCGTTGTAGAATGCAGTGTTATAGGAGTTCCTGACAAGCTGCGAGGACAGGCAATCAAGGCGGTTATTGTGCCAGGACATGGATATGAGCCTGATAAAAAGCTGGAACAGGATATAAAGGAATTCTGCAATCAGAAGCTTGCGGAGTATAAGTGGATAAGGATTGTGGAATTTGTGAGTAAGATGCCTAAGACAATCAGCGGAAAGATTCAGAAGACTGTGCTCCGGGGGATGAAGCAGGGATAAGACGACGTTTGTGTTGTAATATTTGGATACCATGTATTATAATATATGTAAAATTATCACTTCGGAGTCATGATTAATGGATAACAGATTAAATGAGATATTAGATGATATCAGTGGATTTCATATATATAATTTATCGGATGTCTGCATATGTGAATATGCAAGTGAAAGTCTGTGTGATATGACAGGATACAGCAGGGAAGAGCTTCTTGCATCTGCTGGGGTAAACGATTGCCTCAGTGGATATGAGAAGCTTGTTCATGTTGCAGACAAGCAGGTCTTTGATGAATTTATAGAAAGATTAAAGAGTGGTGCAGGAAAGCAGGAGGCTGAATATAGGATTATCGGCAAACCGGGTAATGTAATATGGGTAAGAGATTGTGCAGTACCTAAGAAGACAGATGATAGGGGAATAGTAGCGTATTCAGTACTTACAGACATTACAGATTTAAAGAAAACTAACGATAATCTTACATTTTTAAATGAAACGATTCCGTGTGGATTCTTAAAGTATACATGTGAGAAACAGCCTAAGGTTACATATTTTAACAACAAAATACTAGAAATGTTAAGATTCCCACAGCAAAAAAATGGGGAGCTTGATTATCTTGAAATGTACAAAAACAATGTGTTTCTGATGATTCCAATGGAAGAGAGAAGAAGATTTTCATTGTATCTTAACAGGGTGTATTCAGCGGAAACTCCGATTGCTGGAGAACTGACAGTGCTTAGATGTGATGGGACGAGAGCACATTTATTTGGATGGGTGGCTAAATGTGTTAACGAGGACGGATTAGAGGAATTCCAAAGCGTGTGCATGGATATAACAGAGAGATACCAGATTAAGAAGAATAATGAGGTAAAGCGTTATATTAAGGCACTGTCAGATGTCTATGACAAGATATTTGAGTATAATCTTGGAGCAAATACAGTAAAATGTCTGTACAGCAACAATTCACAAATGTTTAAATGGCTTGAAAATGTGCCAATGCAGATGGATGATGCGACTGATAAGTGGATAAGTGATACAGTAGATGAGCGTGATAAGGACAGGGTGAGAAAGTTCTTTAAGGATTTCAGCCAGAAAAATCTTATCACTGAGGATGGAAGACCACCTTTGATTACATATGCAGCAAGGTCGTCAGATGGAAGCATTAAAAATTACAGCGGAATATTCCTGAAAATGGATGGCGATGTGAGTCTGTATTGCTGCAGAAGATTAGAGGATGATGTTACAGTGGCATTACTTAGAAACGAGAATGTTCATCTTAAAGAGAATATGCAGGAGATAGTGACACGCTTTACAGATGGGATAGCTGCTTTTAAGGTAACAGCAGACGGATATGTTATGCCAATGTATTCTAGTGATAATGTGTGTGAATTCTTTGGATATAGTAAAGATGAGTGGCGGATGTTGATGGTGCATGGAACGTCAATTGAAAGTTTTGTTGGACATTGTGATACAGATTATGAGGAATTTGAGAAGCTTCTGCGTGATGGAGAGGCAGAATTTACATATCACGATATTGAGACAGGTGAAAAAAAGAGCATACGTGCGATATGTTCACAGAAGGAATTGGACAGCAGTTCATCAAGATACATAATGTTATATACACAGAACAATAGTGAAGATGATGGGGATGTCAGCATTGCTGGAACAGAGAGTAATATATTAATAAGGACATTTGGATATTTTGATGTGTTTGTCGGTGATAAACCGATTGCTTTCCGCAATAAGAAGTCTAAAGAATTATTTGCGCTTCTTGTAGACAGAAGGGGCGGATATGTGACATCTGAAGAAGCTATAGGATTTCTGTGGGAGGATGAGACAGTTAATCCTGTTACGCTTGCAAGATACAGAAAGACAGCACTGCGGTTGAAGAATACACTTGAAGAGTATGGAATCACAGATGTGGTTGAATCAGTGGATGGCAAGAGGCGTATAGTCAGTGAGAAGGTAAGATGTGATTTGTATGATTATCTCTCTGGAAAAGAGCAGTATGCACAGCTATTCAAGGGCAGTTATCTTACTAATTATAGCTGGGCAGAGACTACACTGGGGGAATTGTCAGGAGAGCAGTATTAATAAAGTATAAGCAGCGTTAAAAAGATTGACATTACAACGGTTGTAAGGTTTATAATGGCGTACAGCAAATGAGTGATAATCATTATCGGAGAAACATATGGAAAAGAATCTTACAACTGGAAGTGTATTTAAGACAATAGTGTATTTTGCACTGCCATACCTGCTGTCATATTTTTTACAGACATTATATGGAATGGCTGATTTGTTCATAATAGGGCAGTTCAACGGAGTTGACAGCATAACTGCGGTGTCGAATGGAAGCCAGGTAATGCATATGCTTACAGTAATAATTGTAGGTCTGGCTATGGGTGTTACTGTAACAATCGGACATGCGATTGGCGCGGCCAGACAGGACAAGGCATCTGTCATAGTTGGCAATACAATTGTGCTGTTCATGTCGTTATCAATAGTGCTTACAATTATTCTTACTGCAAATGTTGGCAATATTGTAAAGCTTATAGGAATCCCTTCAGAGGCTGTAGATGGAACAGTAAAATATCTTATTGTATGCTTTATAGGAATTCCATTCATAACTGCTTATAATATAATAAGTGCCATATTCAGAGGACTTGGTGATTCAAAGCGTCCAATGTATTTTATTGCAGTGGCATGTGTGGCTAATATTGTAATTGATTATCTGCTTATCGGTGTTTTCAATATGGGACCGGTAGGAGCCGCATTGGGAACAACATTATCACAGACATTGAGTGTTATTATATCACTGATTGCTATTGTTAAGACTGATGTTGGAATTAAATTGAATAAATCGGACTTCAAAATTGATAAGGATACAATCACAGAGATAATAAAGATTGGTATTCCAGTAGCAGTTCAGGATGGATGTATCCAGGTGGCATTCATAATAATAACAGTTATCGCTAACAGCAGAGGTCTTGATGAAGCGGCTGCAGTCGGAATTGTAGAGAAGGTTATAAGTGCTTTGTTCATTGTGCCATCTTCAATGCTGGCAACAGTATCGGCACTGGCTGCACAGAATATCGGTGCCGGCAAGCATGACAGAGCATCTAAGACATTGTGGTATGCGATTCTTATTACCACAGTGTACGGATTCATTGTGACATTGATTGTAGAATTTAACTGTGATTTCATAGTGGAAATGTTTACAACAGATACAATGGTAATTATGTTTGGAGCGCAGTATCTTAGCAGTTATATTGTTGACAGCATATTTGCAGGAGTACATTTCAGCTTCAGCGGATATTTTGCAGCATGTGGCAAATCATATATTGGATTTATTCATAACATAGCCGCTATAGCATTGCTGAGAGTGCCGGGTTCATATCTTGCTTCAATAAAGTTTCCTGACACATTGTTTCCGATGGGAATGGCTGCACCAGCAGGGTCACTGTTGTCAGTTGTTATATGTGTGATTGCGTATTTGATTCTAAAGAAGCGGAGTGTGCAGACAATACAATTTTAATGACGTATGATAAGAATGGAGGCTGTTATGTTATTTAAAAATCCAATAATTCCGGGTTATAATCCAGACCCAAGCATATGCAGGGTTGGGGACGATTTCTATCTGGTTAATTCAACATTTGAGTTCTTTCCAGGAGTTCCGATATACCACAGCAAAAATCTTGTTAACTGGGAGCTGCATGGATACTGCCTGACAAGACGTTCACAGTTAGAGCTCGAAGGGTGCCGCAATTCAGGAGGTATATATGCGCCAACAATCCGTTATCATAAAGGAAGATTTTATATGATAACAACTAATGTAACGGATAAAGGCAATTTCATTGTGTATACAGATGATATTGATAAAGAATGGTCGGAGCCGGCATGGGTTGACCAGGGTGGAATAGACCCATCCTTGTTCTGGGATGATGACGATAGATGTTACTACTGTTCAACAGGCAATATTGACGGAGTCAGGGGAATTGTCGCATTTGAGATAAATCCAGACACAGGTGATATTCTGTCAGAAAAGCATCTTATAAGTGAGGGCTGTGGCGGTCAGTGTGCAGAAGGACCGCATATATACAAGAAGGATGGCTGGTATTATCTTATGATAGCCGAGGGTGGAACAGAATATGCCCACAGAGAAACAATACAGCGCTCTGAATCAATATGGGGTCCATATGATGCGTGCCCGCATAATCCGATTATATCTCATAAAGAATACAAGAAGTCAGAGATTCAGGCGACAGGACATGCAGACCTTGTGGAAGATGCAGATGGCAACTGGTGGCTTGTATTTCTTGGAATCAGAAGATTCAGCCATGCGCTGCTTCATAACCTTGGAAGGGAGACATATCTTGCTCCAGTAAAATGGGAAGATGGATGGCCAGTTGTCGGATATAATGGCAATGGAACAATTGAGCTTGTCATGGATGCGCCTCTTCCGGGACTGGACAGTGAAGAGAGCAGGAAGAATATTAAGATAGATGATGCATCAGGAAAGCCAATGCTGTATGCAGACCATAGTGTCAATATAGATTTCACTGAGGATAAGCTTGATAAGAGACTGCAATTTACAAGAAATCCCGATATGAGCCACTATCAGTATAATCCTGGAAATGGCGTGCTCACGCTTGTGGGAACAGATATATCGCTTAATACAGCTGGCAAATCGCCAACAATATTATCATTCAAGCAGCCAGAGTTTACGACAACACTTAAAGCAGTGATTGACATTGCAGAGAGTCATGCAGGAAGATGTGGCGTTGCGGCATACTATAATAATGATTACCATTATGAGATATATGTTGGCAATGATGAGAATGGCAGGTATATAGGTTTCTATAAGCACATTCATGACATGGGCGTTGAGCTTGCGCATATACCTGTTGAAAATGAAGAAGAGAATATGAAGCTGCTTGTAAAGATTGATACAGACAGGGAAAAATATACATTTTCATATGCGATAGCTGACACAGCTAATATGGATGCAAGGGTAGAGTACAGGCAGATTGGTTCTGGTCTTAATGCCGGGCTCAGCACAGAGGGAACGAGAACAATGACATTTACAGGAACATTATTCTCGCTATTTGCAGAGAATGGAAAAGGAACATTTGTGACAGGCGTTCAGTTATCGATTAACCCAGATGAGAATTACACGCTCTAGTCTTCTTCAGAAGTTGTATATCAGATTGTAACACTTAATGATGGCTCTAATGAATTAAGCGATGGAACAGGTGAGTTTTATGAGCAGGCAGGGGGATTTTATTAATATTTTAGCGTAAAATGACTGCGATGTGTTTCAATAACGCCTTTTTTTACGAGCTTGCTGATTTCGGTTGACATGGCGCTTCGCTCAACGCCGAGATAATCGGCTAGTTCCTGACGGTTAAAATTTATTGTGAAATCTTTGGAATTATGCTGCTTTGCCTGTTGTGACAGATAGGCGAGCAGCTTTTCTTTTGTTGTTTTGTGGGAGACATATCTTAACTTCTGATTAAGTGATATATTCTTGTGGGCTACGATTCCTAAAAGATTCCTGATTAATATGTGGTGGTAAGAGCAGCCATTATTGTCAGATGAGTTGGTGCCAGAGCAACTATTATTAAAACAGCTGTCACATGAATTAAGGAGTGTCTGGCTGTCAAGAAACAGGATTATGCAGTTGTCTACAGCCATGATGCCAACAGGAAGATGGCGTATTCCAGCACAGGCGAATGCTTCGCCGAACATTGAACCAGATGGGATTGAGGCTGTTATGCTGCGGTTTCCATCGTAATCGTCCTGTAATATGTGAATTTCGCCCGACAATATGATTCCTATAAAATCTGCCGTATCGCCGGTATGTCTGATATATTCATCTTTATTATAAGATTTTGTATAAGCATTTAATCGTCTAAGCATACTTGTAATGTTGCCTATCGGAATATCCTTAAAAAGCGGGTTTACATGAAGGATTTGTATATATTTATCAAAATTTTCAGACATAAAGTGACTCCTTTGTTGGAAATACAACATAAATTATGCCTTGATTCTATTATAATAACCACATAAAATCAAGATAAGGAGATAATCTATAATGATAAGAAAGATAATACATATTGATGAAGATAAATGTAACGGATGCGGAATCTGTGCAACAGCCTGTCACGAGGGGGCTATTGAGATAGTTGACGGCAAGGCAAAGCTTGCAAGAGAGCATTTCTGTGATGGATTTGGCGACTGCCTTCCAGCCTGTCCTATGGGCGCAATCACATTTGAGGAAAGAGAAGCACCAGCGTATGATGAGGCAGCAGTTATGAGAGCTAAGCAGAGCAGCGGCGTTGCAGATGGCAGAAATGTAAAGTTATCTAACTGGCCAGTACAGATTAAGCTTGCGCCAATCCAGGCACCATATTTTGACGGAGCAGACCTTCTGATAGCTGCGGATTGTACAGCTTATGCGTATGCAAAGTTCCACAGTGAGTTCATAGATGGAAGAGTTACACTCATTGGGTGCCCTAAGCTTGATGGTGTGGATTACAGCGAAAAACTGACGGAGATTATAAGAAATAACAATATCAAATCTGTAACAATCGTGCGTATGGAAGTGCCATGCTGTGGCGGTCTTGAGTGGGCTGCAAAGAATGCGGTGTCAAATTCAGGCAAGCATATCCCGTCACAGGTTATAACAATTTCGATTGATGGAGAGATATTGAATTAAATCATAATAATATTAACAGGATGTGGTGAATGATGGAGAAGATTATAAGTGCATTGACAGGACTGGTCGGAGCTGTCTCTAACAATGGTAAGACGGATGAAACGGATAACGTTATTAAAAATGCGTTGATGAGTATTAAGGATGGCAAAGACGAGGACAGTGTCGTTGATATGATTCATAAAGAAAAATTCACAATCGCCCCTGATTGCGCCACATGCCTTAATCCATGCGGCAATACATCGGATTACGATATAGAAAAATTAAAAAATGCGCCAGATGACGTGCGTAATGCCAAATTAAATCTCATAAATGCATTGTGCCAAATGGCGGTGTCATTAAAGAATGATGAGCTTCCGGATGATGCCTACAGGGGAATTGCGTACCTCGGATATGACCTTGCCGTTGAATCTTATGACAAAATCACAGATAAAATTAAAAGTATCTGTTAAAATTGGAAACATCTTTAGATGATGAAAGGCAGGAATAATTTTCAGCAGTTTCCACATACTAACTCCAAAGCTAATATATAGCAAAAAAGAGTGATATAGCACTCTTGTCAAAATATTGAATTGGAGGAAAATTATGAAAGCCACAGGAATTGTCCGAAGAATAGATGAGTTGGGAAGAATTGTCATACCTAAAGAGATAAGAAGAACTATGCGAATCAGGGAGATGGATTCGATTGAGATATATACAGCGGGAGATGGCGAGATTATTCTGAAAAAATATACACCGATGGGTGAGATGATTACATTTGCAAAAGATTATGCAGAATCACTTGCCAAGATAACAGGCAATATAATCTGCATCACAGATAAAGAAAATATTGTTGCGGCTTCTGGCAATGGCAAGAAAAATCTCGAAAATTCATCAGTGTCTAAGGGATTATCGGCAGCCATGATAGAGCGCAGGAATATATTTGCATCAAGGTCAGATAAGGAATATGTACCTATAATAGAGAAAGATGGCGGTTCATACTCACAGGAGATAATAAGCCCAATAATAGCAGATGGAGATATCCTAGGAACTGTCATAATGCTGGGGAAAGATGTCAGCCGTAAGTTTACAAGTTCCGATGAGAGAATTGTCGCGATTGCGGCAGATTTTATGGGAAGACATCTTGCATCATAAGAGCGCATGACATATCATAAAAATGCAGAAAATATAATATATAAAATAAATAAAACTCCACAGTTACGAAGGTCGGTTTCACAGCTAACAGCAGATTATTGCTGGCTGCAAAACTGGAAATTTGTAGTTGTGGATTTTTTATGGTATAATTTTTCATATTTGGTCGGTCAAGAGGTCAAAAAACCTCTTGCAAGCAAGCTTGCATCGGCTTTCTGACCTT
>ERZ1034763.113-NODE-113-length-45470-cov-6.632676_pt1 | contig 45470 bp, 35 predicted proteins | sample MGYA00520701_ERZ1034763 | MGnify/ENA primary metagenome ERZ1034763 (study PRJEB33766, sample SAMN09781707) | gut metagenome | biome: gut microbiome | host: Homo sapiens | place: Madagascar | study: EMG produced TPA metagenomics assembly of the PRJNA485056 data set...
GATGAAGATGATGAGTTCGATGATTTTGATGATGATGATATAGATGACGAGGGCAATGATAAGCTTGATAAGGCTATTATGTATATCGGAATAGGTATAGTTGCTCTTATTGTTATAATAACAGTTGCAGTTGCGGTTAAGTTATTTGCAGGTGGTGGATTTGGTTCAGGAACAGAGCAGGAGACAACAGCGGTTTCAACAACTAAGTCAACAACTGTGTCTTCAGATACTGGTAAGGACAAGGTAACAGTTCCTAGTCTTGTTGGTAAGACTGAGGAAGAAGCTAAAGAGGCTCTTAATGCTGTTAATCTTGGATACAAGGCTGTTAAGCAGGCTTCTTCAACAATCCCTGAGGGCAAGGTAATATCACAGGGAACAACAGCAGGAACTAAGGTTAATAAGAATACAACGATAACACTTTCAATCAGTTCAGGTTCTGATAGTGCTACAGTGCCTAATGTAATAGGAATTGACCAGGTTGAAGCATCTAATGCAATTGAGTCAGCAGGATTTAAGGTTTCTGTTAAGAAAGCATACAGTGATAAAGTTGAGGCAGGAAAGGTTATAAGCCAGTCTCCATCTGGATCAAGTGCAACTACTCCTGGTGCTACTGTTACTATAACAGTAAGTGAGGGTAAGGAGACAACAACAGCAGCTTCAGCTACAGTACCTAATGTTGTCGGACTTACAGAGGCAGATGCCAAGGCTAAGTTTACAGAGCTTGGAATCAACTGTAAGGTGTCATACCAGTCATCAGCAGGCAATGTAAAAGAAGGATATGTATTCGGACAGTCTGTAAAGGCAGGAGATAAGGTTGCTGCTGGCACTACAGTTACAATTAATGTAAAGAAGTCAGGCAACTCAGGCACAACACAGGCAACAACTTCTTCGACATCAAGCACAACTAAAGCTTCTAACAGTGCAACAACTAAGAGCGCCAATAATTAATACTAAGAACTTGCAATATGGAGACTGATATATGAGCAAGGGTAAGATAATCAAGGGAATTGCAGGATTTTATTATGTCTATGTCGATTCCCTTGGTGTATATGAGTGTAAAGCCAAAGGAATATTCAGAAAGAATCAGGTAAAACCACTGGTTGGTGATGATGTTGTCATTGAGGTTCTGGATGAAGAAGCGAAAACTGGCAATATTACAGATATACTTCCAAGAAAAAATGAACTTATAAGACCGGCGGCGGCCAATGTTGACCAGGCACTTGTTGTATTTGCAATAGCAAATCCGCAGCCTAATCTTAATCTTCTGGACAGATTCCTTATTATGATGGATTACCAGAGTGTTCCTACTATAATATTGTTCAACAAATCTGACCTTGTGGATGACAAAGAGTGTGAACGTATAAAGAACATATATGCCGGCTGCGGATGCAGGATTATGTTTTCAAGTACACTTGACCAGAGCGGACTTGAAGAGGTAAAAGATATTCTTAAAGGCAAGACAACAATCCTCGCAGGGCCTTCAGGTGTTGGTAAGTCATCACTAACTAACTATCTACTTGAAGAGTCCAGGATGGAGACTGGAGATGTCAGCCGTATAGGAAGAGGAAGACATACAACAAGACATTCAGAGATATTCTGGATGTGCAGGGATTCATATATATGTGACACGCCGGGATTTACATCACTTATCCTGCCTGATGTTGAAGCACAGGAATTAAGATTTTATCTGCCGGAGTTTACAGAGTATGAGGGCAGATGCAGATTTAACGGATGTGTGCATGTCAACGAGCCCGACTGTGCAGTCAAGCAGGCTGTGAGTGATGGCATTATAAGCAAAGAAAGATATGACAGTTATATATGTCTTTATGATGAATTGAAAAGAAAGGTAAAGTATTAGAGATGAACATTTTATCACCTTCTATATTGTCTGCGGATTTTGCAAGACTTGGAGAAGAAATTAAAACAATAGATGAAGCAGGAGCAGAGTATGTTCATGTAGATGTTATGGATGGATTATTTGTTCCAAGTATTTCTTTTGGAATGCCGGTGATAAAGTCTATTAGAAAGGTGACAGATAAGGTGTTTGATGTACATCTTATGATTAATGAGCCTATAAGATATATAGATGAATTTGTCAAAACCGGAGCAGATATAATAACTGTCCATGTTGAGGCATGTTCTGATGTTGTGGCAACTCTTGAAAAGATTAAGGCAGCAGGAGTTAAGGCTGGAATAACACTTAATCCAGACACACCAGTATCAGCAATCAAGCCATATATGCATATGGTAGACATGGTACTTGTTATGAGCGTTAATCCGGGATTTGGTGGACAGAAGTTCATAGTAAGCTCACTTGATAAGTTAAGAGAGGTTAAGAAGCTAAGAGATGAGTTAGGTCTTGACTTTGATATAGAGGTTGATGGCGGAATCAATGTTGATAATCTGCTGTCAGTGCTTGAAGCCGGTGCCAATGTAATAGTTGCAGGTTCAGCTATATTTGGCGGGGATGCGGCAGAGAATGTGTCTAACTTTAAGGGAGTTATGAGCACAATCTAGCAGGATACAATTTTAGATTGAGATTAGATTAATGGTGTAGTATAATATTTAATTATATTGCCAGAATAATACATGGTTATAAGAAGGAGATAAAGATATGAAACTCGGTATCGTTGGTCTTCCTAATGTAGGAAAGAGCACATTGTTTAATTCACTTACTAAGGCAGGAGCAGAGTCAGCAAACTATCCATTCTGTACAATCGACCCTAATGTCGGTGTTGTTACAGTTCCAGATGAGAGACTTGATAAGCTTGCTGCATTATATAATTCAGCTAAGATAACACCAGCGGTTATTGAGTTTGTTGATATAGCAGGACTTGTAAAGGGTGCATCTAAGGGTGAAGGACTTGGTAACCAGTTCCTTGCCAACATCAGGGAAGTTGATGCAATCGTACATGTTGTAAGATGTTTTGAGAACACTAACATAGTCCATGTAGAGGGAAGCATTGACCCACTCCGTGATATAGAGACTATTAACCTTGAGCTCATATTCTCTGATATGGAAGTCCTTGAGAGAAGACTTGCAAAGCAGAAGAAGGCAGCATACAACAATAAGGATATTGCCAAGGAGGTTGACCTTCTTGAGAGACTTATAGCATATCTTGAGGCAGGTAATCTTGCCAAGAATTTCGAGCTTGCAGATGAAGATGAAGAGGCACTTATGAAGGAATATAACCTTCTTACAGCTAAGCCAGTTATATTTGCAGCTAATGTTACAGAGGATGACCTCGCAGATGATGGTGCTAACAACAGATATGTGGCAGCAGTAAGAGAGTTCGCAGAGAAGGAGCACTGTGGTGTATTCGTTATCTGTGCACAGATTGAGCAGGAGATATCTGAGCTTGATGATGATGAGAAGAAGATGTTCTTAGAGGATTTAGGAATCAGCTCATCAGGTCTTGATAAGCTTATATCAGCAAGTTACTCACTTCTTGGACTTATAAGCTACCTTACAGCAGGTGAGACAGAGACAAGAGCATGGACAATTACTAAGGGTACTAAAGCTCCTCAGGCGGCTGGTAAAATCCATAGTGATTTTGAGAGAGGATTCATCAAAGCAGAGGTTGTATATTATCAGGATTTACTTGACTGTGGTTCTTACAATGCCGCTAAAGAGAAGGGGTTGGTAAGAATGGAAGGTAAAGATTACGTTGTAAAAGACGGCGATGTAATTTTATTCAGATTCAACGTATAATAACCTACATAATGTGGTACTAGTACCCTAAAATACTATATGGTGTGTAAATGGGCGAAAGCTAGATAAAATCTGGCTTCCGCCCATTATTTTTTTGCAAAAAAAGGTTGAAATTTATATGAAATAAGTATAAAATTGACACTAAAGTGGTGGAAAGTGGTAGCAAGTGGTTTAAAGTGGTAGACGGAGGGCGAAATTTATGTTTATGGGTGAATACAATCATACCATCGACGCTAAAGGGCGTCTGATTGTTCCAGCTAAATTTCGTGAGGCACTTGGTGACGAATTCGTAGTTACCAAAGGTCTTGATGGATGTTTATTCGTGTATTCCAACTCCGAATGGAACGCTTTTGAAGAGAAGTTAAGAACTCTCCCACTTACCAACAAGAATGCCAGACAATTTACAAGATTCTTCCTGGCTGGAGCAGCAGCCTGTGAAGTAGATAAACAGGGAAGAATACTTTTACCACAGGTATTAAGAGAATTTGCCAAGCTTGAAAAAGATGTGGTATTAGTTGGAGTCGCAAGCCGAATTGAGATATGGAGCAAAGAGGTTTGGGAAGAATCCGTTAATACATACGATACTGATATGGATGAAGTTGCTGAGAACATGGAGAACCTTGGATTCAGTATATAGAGTTTGATATCTGATAAGGGGTGATGATATGGAATTCAGACATAAGTCAGTTTTACTGGATGAGACAATAGACAATCTTAATATTAAACCTGATGGGATATATGTTGATGGAACACTTGGAGGTGGCGGTCATTCATATGAGATTGCAAAGAGACTTTCAGATAAGGGAAGACTTATAGGAATCGATCAGGATGAGGATGCTATCAGGGCAGCGACAGAGAGGCTGCAGGAATTTTCATCAAGAGTAACGATAGTAAGAAACAATTACTGTAATATGAATCTGGTGCTCGATGAGCTTGGGATTGATAAGGTTGACGGAATAATATTAGATCTTGGGGTGTCGTCATACCAGCTTGATACAGCAGAGAGAGGCTTCACATATAAAGTTGATGCACCTCTTGATATGAGAATGGATCAGAGACAATCGCTCACAGCAAAAGATATCATTAATGGTTACAGTGAATATGACCTGTATAGAATTATAAGAGATTATGGTGAGGATAAATTCGCTAAGAATATTGCCAAGCATATAGTGATGGCAAGACAGAGCGAAGAGATAACAACAACATTCCAGCTCAATGAGATAATCAAGGCTGCGATTCCTATGAAATGCCGTGCAGTAGGAGGGCATCCTTCAAAGAAAACTTATCAGGCGATAAGAATTGAGCTTAACCATGAACTTGATGTACTTGAGAATTCTATTGATATGATGATAGACAGACTTAATTCAAAGGGCAGAATATGTATCATAACATTTCATTCATTGGAAGATAGAATTGTTAAGACACGATTTAAGAATAATGAGAATCCATGCACATGCCCGCCAGATTTTCCGGTGTGCGTATGTGGCAAGGTTTCTAAGGGGAAGGTTATCACAAGAAAGCCGATTCTCCCATCGGAGGAGGAGCTTAATGAGAACAAAAGATCAAAGAGTTCTAAATTAAGAGTCTTTGAGAAAATATAGTATTTAAGGGGGAGGGCGCCAGGAGATGTCTAGCAGTATTGATTTTAACAAGGCGAGAATGACAAGAAATACTAATCCATATATATATGGCAATGCGGTATCTGTACCACAGCAGGAACCACAGGCAGCACCAGCAAGGAAGGCTGCTGCTCCTGCAAGAAAGAAATCACCTGTAAGAAGAGATGAGGAAGCTTTAAGACAGGAGAGATTAAACAACAAGAGAATTCGCAGGGCTAATAAGGTTAATTTCTTGTATACACTTGGTGTGTCTGCTATAGTAGTTACTATATTTGTTATGTGTGTCCAGTATCTTAATATCCAGTCAGCAGTTCAGGGTAATCAGAATACAGTTACACAGTTACAGACAAAGCTTAACGAGATTACTAACGAGAATGACGAGAGAGAAGTCGAGATTAATACTAACATTGACTATGAGCTTATATTTGACACAGCAGTCAATGAACTTGGTATGATATATCCTGACAGAAACCAGGTTATTACATATGATTCTGCTGTAAGTGAATATGTTAAGCAGTATAAGGATATTCCATCTGCCAAATAATCACAGATAAGGAAATGAATTATGAATAGCGAAGATATTAAAAGAAAAAAATCACGAGAGAAAAAAGCAATGCTGAGAGTTACACAAAAAAAGGTTGGCGTTGCTTTTTTTGTATTTGTAGTATGCTTTTTAGGCATAATAGCACGTATTATACATATTAATTATACGTCGGGCGAAACTTACTCCAAGATAGTCCTTGACCATCAGACATACACGTCTATGACTATCCCTTATAAGAGAGGACAGATTCAGGACAGGAATGGAACAATCCTTGCGTATAGTGAGAAGGTGTATAATCTTATACTTGACCCTAAGACAGTCCTTTCAGATTCCAAGTATAAGGATCCGACATTAAATGCGTTGGTACAGTGCTTCGGACTTAACAGGTCAGACCTTGAATCAATTCTTGCATCTAAGCCTAACAGCCAGTATGAAAAGCTGTTAAAGGAGCTTACATCCGATGAGATTAAGAAATTTCAGGATATGATGGCAGATACCAAGAATAATCCTGATATCAAGGGCGTATGGTTTGAGGACAGTTATATAAGGAATTACCCATTTAATACACTTGCGTGTGATGTGATAGGCTTTGCAAGTGCAGTTAATGGTGGTGAATTAGGCCTTGAAAGCTATTATAATGATGAGCTTTCAGGCACAGATGGAATGTCATACAGCTATGTCGGAGAGAATCTTGAAGTCCAGACTAACGGAAAGAAGGCGGTTGATGGCAATAATATAGTCACAACTATTGATTATAAGGTGCAGTCTGTCATAGAACAGAAGGTGAAAGCACTTAATGCAGAACGTCCTTCTAAATCTACAGCAGTTATTGCTATGGATCCAAATTCGGGTGAGATTCTTGCAATGGTGAATTACCCATCCTTTGACCTTAACAATCCAAGGGATTTAACTAAGATATATACAGCAGAAGAATTAAGCGGCATGTCAGATGTAGATATGACTAATGCTATGTATGCGTTGTGGAATAATTACTGTGTTTCTAATATATATGAGCCTGGTTCAACATTCAAGGTATTCACTGAGGCAGAAGCGTTGGAAGAGGGCGTGACATATGACGGAGACACATTTAACTGTAAGGGATATGAGGAAGTAAGCGGCGAGACAATCAAATGCCATGTATCATCAAGCAAGGGAAGTCATGGAATAATAACACTTGCTGATGCGCTTGCACAGTCATGTAACCCTGCAATGATACAGCTCTCATCAAGACTTGGCGGTAAGAAGATGGCTGCCTACCAGATTCAGCTTGGATTCGGAAGCAGGACTGGAATAGACCTTCCGGGTGAGGAAGCAGGTCTTATAAAGAGTTCTAACATGACAGCACTTGATGCGGCTTGTAACTCATTCGGACAGAACCTTAATGTCAATATGGTCCAGATGGCAGCAGCATTTTCATCAGTTGTCAATGGCGGAAACTATTACCAGCCACATGTTGTCAAGAGAATAGAGAAGAGTACAGGCGAGGTTGTCAAGAATATAGAGCCTACACTTGTAAGATACACTGTAACTAAGAATACATCTGACCTTATGAGAAAATACTTAAAGAATGCGGTTGATAATGGTCTTGTTAAAAAGGCTGGTGTTACAGGATATTCAATAGGTGGTAAGACTGGTACAGCCCAGAAGCAGCCACGTTCTGAGAACAAATGGGTAGTTTCATATATCGGCTGTGCGCCTATGGATGACCCTCAGATTGTACTCTATATCGTTATTGATGAACCATACGGTACTAATGGAACAGGTGGTTCTACTAATGATGCACTTAATCTTACACATGACATATATGAGGAGATTCTTCCTTATCTTAATGTATATAAAGATATATCAGAGGAGCCACAGGATACATCTGACAGTCCTGTAGAGTCAACTGTACAGGTTCCAGAGAATAATAATTAACATATATCCGGAAAGCGGCTAATAATATATTATAATCAGCCTGCTTTTCGGATTTTTATGAATAAGAATGTATTGAAATTTAACACAGCCAACAGAAAACCTTACATGAGGCATAGAAAGAAAATGTTCGCCGCCATTATGTGTGTTGCGGCAGCGGCTGTTGTGCTTATAGTAAGGTTATGCGTACTTATGATAGTCCAGTCGGACTATTATTCTGAGAAAGCTGCTAATCTTCATGAGAGACAGCGAAGCATCAAAGCTATGCGTGGACAGATATTAGACAGAAACGGAGTAGTGCTTGCATCAAGCCGTACAGTGTGTACAGTATCTGTTATACACAGCCAGATTGAGGATTCTGAGAGTGTCATACAGATGCTTGTAAAAGAGTTGTCTATAGATGAAGCCACAGCGAGAAAAAGAGTTGAGAAGGTATCTTCGATAGAGAGAGTCAAATCCAATGTTGATAAAGAGACAGGCGACAGAATAAGAAATTATAATTATCCAGGTGTCAAGGTGGATGAGGACTATAAAAGATACTATCCATATGGAAGTATTGCCTCCAAGATAATCGGATTTACCGGCGCAGATAATCAGGGAATATTAGGCATTGAAGCAAAGTATGATGAGCAGTTATCCGGTGAATCAGGCAGGATACTTACTGTGACAGATGCATGGGGAATAGAGCTTGACGAGTATCAGGAGATGAGAGATGAGCCGGATAAAGGCGATAATCTTGTCCTGTCACTTGATTACAATATCCAGAGCTACGCGACACAGCTTGCCAATAAGACAATGCTGTCGTGTCAGGCAAAAAGTGTGTCTATAATCGTCATGAATCCATCCAATGGTGAGATACTAGCCATGGTAAATACACCTGAATATGACCTGAATGACCCGTATTCAGGTGAGACAGACATGAATATCCTTAATGCCAGATGGCGTAATTTCTGTATCAATGATACATATGAGCCGGGTTCAATATTCAAGATGGTAACGGCGACAGCGGCACTGGAGACAGGCGTATGTACGCTTAACGACCACTATTCATGTGGCGGAAGGACTGTTGTTGCTGACAGGACGATAAGGTGCCATAAGACAACGGGACACGGAAGCCAGACATTTACAGAGACAGTTATGAACTCGTGTAATCCTGCATTTATTGAGTGGGGAAGAAGAGTCGGTGTATCATCATTTTACAAATATATGGGTAAGCTTGGCTTACTGTCAAAGACAGGAATAGATATAGCAGGAGAGGCATCTACGATTATCCACAAGCAGGAAAATGTGGGAGAGGTAGAGCTTGCCACGATGTCATTCGGGCAGTCATTCCAGATAACTCCGATGCAGATGATAAGAGCTGCTGCGGCAATTGTCAATGGCGGCAATCTTGTGACACCACATTTTGCGGTTAAGACAGTTGATGACAATGATGAGACAGTGGAGGAATTTACATACGATATACAGACAGGAGCCATTGATTCGCAGACAAGTGCGATGATGAAGAATATTCTCGGTCAGGTTGTTGAGAACGGCGGTGGTAATAAAGCTTATATTGAAGGGTTTTCGATTGGTGGAAAGACTGCGACATCACAGAAGCTTCCAAGAGGCTCAGGCAAGTATATTGCAAGCTTTATAGGCTTTTCGAGTGTTGATGACCCACAGATTATGGCAATGTGCCTTATAGATGAGCCGGTGGGGGTATATTATGGCGGAACTATAGCTGCACCAGTTATAAGAGAACTCTTTGAAAATGTACTGCCATATGCCTTGAAATAATATATGAATGATAGTAAAATTAGACAGTATACGATGTGACGCATATTGCGCGATAATGCAGTCGTAACACGGAGGATAGATTATGACATTTGAAGGGAAAAAGGTATTCGTAGTAGGTACAGGAATAAGCGGAATTGGTGCGGCAAAGCTTCTTATACAGGAGAATGCGGATGTTGTGCTTTTTGATGGCAATGATAAATTAAAACCAGAAGACATTAAAGCAAAAGTGGGTATGCCTGTAAAGGAAGTGTATGTGGGCAGTTATCCAGAGGAAAGTGAGAAGGAATATGACCTTCTTGTCATAAGTCCGGGAGTTCCAATCGACAGTGAACTTGTCCTTAATTTTAAGGGTGCAGGCATTCCAGTATGGGGAGAGATAGAGCTTGCATATCATTTTGATAAAGGAACACTTCTTGCAATCACAGGAACTAATGGAAAGACAACTACAACAGCTCTTACAGGCCAGATTATGAAGGCTTGGAATGAGAGCACATTTGTAGTCGGCAATATCGGTAATCCATATACAACAGAGGTGTCAAAGACAACAGATGATTCATATACTGTAGCAGAGATAAGCAGCTTCCAGTTAGAGACTATACATGAGTTCAAGCCACTGGTAAGCGCAATTCTTAATATCACACCAGACCATCTTAACAGACATCACACAATGGAGTGTTATATCAAGACTAAAGAGGATATAAGCATGAACCAGACTAAAGATGAGGTGTGTGTCCTTAACTATGAGGATGATGTGTTAAGAGAATTCGGACTTAACGAGTGTAAGGCAGATGTTGTATGGTTTTCAAGCAAACAGAGACCACCTAAGGGTGCGTATGTGGAGGGCGAAGATATCCATTACTATGATGGAAGCACAGATAAGGTGCTTATGAATGTCCATGACATGAATCTGATAGGTGAGCATAACTATGAAAATGTGTGTGCTGCTATTGACATTACCAAGGCGGCTGGCGTTTCAGAAGACATCATGCTTCATGAGATTAAGAGATTCAAGGCAGTAGAGCATAGAATTGAGTATGTTGCAACTAAGAATGATGTTGTATATTACAATGATTCCAAGGGAACTAACCCTGATGCTGCAATCAAGGCGATTAAGGCTATGTCACGTCCTACAATTCTTATCGGGGGAGGCTATGATAAGGGTTCAGAGTTTGATGAGTACGTAAAGGCATTTAATCCTATGGTAAAGATGCTTGTCCTTATGGGTGTTACAGCACCTAAGATTGCAAAGACAGCAGATAAGTATGGATTTAAGAACTATGTGTTTGCAGATTCACTTGAAGAAGTTGTGAAGATATGTGCAGATAATGCAAAGCCTGGTGATGCGGTTCTTTTATCACCTGCATGTGCAAGCTGGGATATGTTTGAATCATATGAGCAGCGTGGAAGAATGTTCAAGGATTTCGTTAACAAGCTTTAATAATAGAGGTTTTTATGGGGAAAAGAGTTAAGAAGCCGGTACAGAGATATTTTGATTACAGTCTGATGTTTGTGACTATATTTCTGGTCGGTTTTGGACTGGTAATGATATATAGTACAAGTTCATACACTGCACAGATGGAGAGCGGCAATGCGGCATCTTATTTCATCAAGCAGCTTTTATCTACTATAGTTGGATTTGTTGCTATGTATATGGCTTACAGATTTGATTACCATATCTGGCAGAAATATGCATTAGTTATCTACATATTCGCGTTAGGACTTGTATTTGCGCTTATTCCATTCGGAAGCAGTGCCAATGGTGCCAAGCGATGGATAAGATTCCCAGTGTTTGGTGGCGTACAGCCAGCCGATGTATCGAAGTTCGCCGTTATAATTCTTCTTGCGGCACTTGTGTGCGGGTATGGCAAGCAGGTCAGAAAACTTAAGAATGCATTTATAATCTTTGTGATTTCGGCAGGAATACAGGGTATTGCAGTATATATCATATCTAATAATATGAGTAGTGCCCTTATCATATTTGCAATCGGATTTGTCATGATATTTGTGGCTTATCCGGGCTATAAGATATTCGCAGCACTTGGTGCGGCTGCGGTCGCAGGATTTGTCGGACTGTATGCATGGGTATCCAACATGATTAGCTCCAATAAGATGACTGGAAGTTTCCGTCTTAACAGAATACTTGTGTGGGTTAATCCTGAAAAATACATAACCGGTAAGGGATATCAGACAGTCCAGGCGTTATATGCCATCGGCTCCGGGGGATTATTCGGCAAAGGTTTAGGCAAGAGTCTTCAGAAGCTTGGATATATACCAGAGTCCCAGAACGATATGATATTCTCTATTATATGTGAGGAGCTTGGTCTGTTTGGAGCTGTGTGCATAATTCTTGTATTTGTCGTTATGCTGTGGAGAATAGCGCATATTGCACAGAATGCACCAGATTTATTCGGGACACTTATATCAGCAGGTGTATTCGCGCATATAGCGATTCAGGTAGTGCTTAATATAGCGGTTGTTACCAACATTATTCCTAATACAGGTGTTTCACTTCCGTTCATAAGCTATGGTGGTTCGTCAGCGGTAGTACTGCTTGCAGAGGTAGGCATTGTCATGAATGTGTCGAGCCAGATTAAACTTGAGATGTAAGGGCGTTGGTGAATATGGTTGATTTTGGTACAAAGCTTGACAGGCATGCACATAAAAAGAAAATAATAAAACGCATCATCATTATACTGGCTGTTGTGCTTGTGGCATTAACAGGCGTGAGTGCATATGTGTTCAGGGCAGTATCTATAGAATATATAGGTGGAACGCATTATGCGCCGGGAGAGCTGAATAATGTTATATTTGGCAGTGATAATCCGAACATATTATTTTACATGCTGTTTGGCAAGAAAGATAAGCAGATAGCATTTGTGCAGAAATATGACGTGGATGTGACATGGCCTGACAAACTGACAGTTACAGTGTATGAGAAGCCTATAGTAGGCTATATAAGCTATATGGGCTGCAATATGTACTTTGATAAGGATGGTACAGTTGTGGAGAGCTCATCTGCCCAGTATGAGGGTGTTCCACAGATAGAAGGACTGGAATTTAAAAGCATAGTTCTTAATTCCAAGCTTGAGATTGATAATATGGATATTTTTGGAAGTATTCTTGATCTGACACAGGCATTTGACAAGTACCAGCTTGGAATAGACAAGATATATTTCGACTCATCCTACAACGTCACACTATATATGGATGATGTCAAGATAGAGCTTGGAAGTGTAGATGACTGCACAGAGAAGCTTTTTGTGTTAAAACAGATGGAAAACAGCCTTAACGGAATGAAGGGTACATTGTATCTTTCAGAGTATAATGGCAACAATTCATCGGTTATATTTAAGAAAGAAAATTGAAAAACATATTGATATTTTACCGTAAATTTTATATTATATTTAGTAGTGCAAAAAAAGGAGGCAGTTCCCTTGTTAGAAATTATGACAAATGACTCAGGGTCATCAGCAAAGATAATAGTAGTGGGCGTTGGTGGAGCTGGAAACAACGCAGTTAACAGAATGATAGATGAGAATGTTGGAGGAGTAGAGTTCATCGGAATTAACACAGATGGACAGGCTTTACAGTTATGTAAGGCTCCTGTAGCTATTCAGATTGGTGAGAAACTGACTAAGGGACTGGGCGCAGGTGCCAATCCAGAAGTTGGAGAGAAGGCAGCAGAGGAGAGCATAGAAGAGATTACACAGGCCATCAAAGGTGCAGATATGGTATTTGTTACCTGTGGTATGGGCGGTGGAACAGGAACTGGTGCAGCTCCTGTTGTAGCTAAGGTATCTAAGGAGATGGGTATTCTTACAGTTGGTGTTGTTACTAAGCCTTTCAGATTCGAGGCTAAGACACGTATGAATAACGCTCTTTCAGGAATAGAGAGACTTAAGGAGAACGTAGATACACTTATCGTTATCCCTAATGACAAGCTTTTAGAGATAGTAGACAGAAGAACAACTATGCCAGAGGCATTGAAGAAGGCAGATGAGGTTCTTCAGCAGTCAGTCCAGGGTATCACAGACCTTATCAATAATCCTGGTGATATCAACCTTGACTTTGCCGATGTTAAGACTGTTATGCAGGATAAGGGTGTTGCCCATATCGGTATCGGTTCAGCAACAGGTGATGACAAGGCACTTGAGGCTGTTAAGATTGCTGTTGAGAGTCCACTTCTTGAGACGACAATTAACAATGCAACAGATGTTATCATTAACATTTCTGGTGATGTTTCACTTATGGAAGCTAATGATGCAGCAGATTATGTAAGAGAGCTTACAGGAGATGATACTAACATTATCTTCGGTGCTGTATATGATGATTCAGTTACAGATTTTGCATCTATTACAGTTATTGCTACAGGTCTTGAGGACACTAATGTTAACAATGCCATGGCAGGATTCTCTGCACAGACAAGAGTTACACCAGGTGTAAGACCAGCGGCTAAGCCTACATATTCTTATTCAGGTGGACAGGCATCTTCAACACCTGTTCAGCCAGCAGCAGCGTCAATAACTCCTTCATATGCTTCAGAGGAGCCAGTTCCAGGTCTTAAGACTCCTGGCGAGATTACAAGCAGCAAGGTGGAGAAGGGAATTAATATACCAACATTCCTTCAGAAGAATCGTAGATAATAGTTATTTTATGTGTCCCGTCAGGTAACTGGCGGGGCATTTTTTTTTGATTGCCAGGGCTTCCTGCATCTGTGGACTATCTGTAAAGGTCAGTCCACAGATGCAGGATTTTTTGTTAAATAAAATTTTTCTATCCTCTCTTTGCGACAAATTTCTTATCACTACCTGTCTATAATACATTCTGTTGCCAGAAATTCAGATATTGGCAGCAGGATGTTCTGATAGAGAGGGAGGCGATAGATAATCGTTGTATATCTTGACGTTTTTTTCCTGCTTAACTTGATTATGGACTACATAGTGCTTTATTACACGAATAAGGTCTGTGGGTATGCTGCTTCATACCTGAAGATTTTTCTTTCAGCCACTTTAGGAGCACTGTGGGCTGTGATTGTACAGATAAGCACCGGAACCGTCAGAAACATTTTTCATATATGTACATATCTGGTAGTGAGTTTCCTGATGGTTATGATTATCAGCGGTACATATAATCCAAAAAGAAATATTAAAGGAACAGTTATTCTTTATGTTATAACATTTGCTCTTGCCGGGGCTGTCCATATGCTTGTGTCATATACGTACATGGGCAGGATTATCGGGCAGAGAATATTATCCCAGCCAGAGCTTCTGGTGTATGTGATTGTTGCAGCAGTGATTATTAAAATATGCGCGCAGGCTGTTGTGAGAAATATGCAGATAAGGGAGTATATCGTGAAAGTGGATATCGGTGTCGCAGACAGACATTTTACTGTGGATGGACTGGTTGATACCGGAAACCACCTCACAGATCCATATAACGGCAAACCGGTATGTGTTATAGATAAAAATGCTGTTCCAGAGAACATATATATAGGTCAGAAGGAAAAGGTACACTATATTCCCATAAGCTCTGTGGGCTGTGAGAATGGCGTGATACAGGTGTTTACAGCCGAAACGTGTCGAATATACAACAGCAGTATTGAATTAAATTTAAAAGATGTTCTGGTAGGAATCAGCGAGAATGCCATATCACATGGGGACGATTATGACATGCTGGTAAATCCGTTATTAATAAAAATGGGAGACGATAGTTATGGTATTAAAAGTAGCAGTAGAAGATAGATTTCAGTTTAAGGTGGTACCGGGATTTAAAAGTTTATTTACAATCTCACAGCCAGATGTACATTATATAGGCGGTTCAGAAGTACTGCCAGCGCCGCTTGAGGCAGAGGAAGAAGCAAGGGTTATAGGGGAGCTTGCGACAGATAATCAGGGGGATGCCAAGAAGTGCCTGATAGAGCACAATTTAAGACTTGTTGTGTATATTGCAAAAAGGTTTGACAACACAGGGGTAGGTGTGGAAGACCTTATATCAATAGGAACGATAGGACTTATCAAAGCGATTAATTCATATAAGCCGGATAAGAATATCAAGCTTGCAACATACGCATCAAGATGTATTGAAAATGAGATTCTTATGTATCTTAGAAGGAATAACAAAACCAAGGCAGAGGTATCAATTGATGAGCCGCTCAATGTTGACTGGGATGGCAATGAGCTTTTGTTATCTGATATACTGGGGACTGATGAGGACGTTATATACAAAGATATTGAGAATGAGGCGGAGAGAAAGATATTAAACAGTGCGATAGCAAAGCTTTCTGACAGAGAGAGGAAAATAGTTGATTTGAGATATGGACTTACAAGCTCAGACGGCGAGGAGATGACACAGAAGGAGGTCGCAGACCTGCTTGGAATATCACAGTCGTACATATCGAGACTTGAAAAGAAGATAATCAGAAGATTAAAGAAGGAAATGGTAAAGAATTCATAAACAAATATCGAATTGGTATTGACATTTTTGCCTGGCTTATAGAAAATAGATATGTTAAGCAAAAACCAGGAGGATTGAATTGGAGAATAAGAGTTCAAAACAGCCTTCAAAGAAACCATTCAGATTAGATAACTTTATAGCTGTTATTACAGTAATTGCAATAGCCGCATTTGGAGTTATGGTATATGCTGATTATAATGGCTACAATCTGTCTGCATTTCTGAAAAATATTAAAATAAATGTCTTACAGCAGGAAACAACCGCGACAAGTACAGCAGCTACATCGGCTACATCGGCTACATCGGCTACGGCAGTAAGCAAGCAGGAGGGCACAAGTACAGCGGCGGCAGCACAGGCGGAGACACTTGACAAAAAATATACAGTCTGTATAGACCCAGCACTTGGAGGAAGCGATTCCGGAGCCAGTGCGAACGGTCTTAAAGAAAAAGATGTCACGCTGGCAGTGGCATTGAAGCTTAAAAGTGAACTTGAACAAAGAGGTGTTAAAGTTGTACTTACAAGGGATTCAGACAAGACAGTCACTAATGAAGCAAGAGTAGCTGCATGCGATAAGGCGCAGTCAGACCTGCTTGTGTCTTTAAGACTGAATTCAGCACAGAATATTACGGTCAGTGGATTTGAACTGTGGGTCAGCAATAAGAAACCAGCTAATTCGGTATCAGCGGCAGAGGCTATAGGAAAGAGCATGTCGACGATATCCGGTATCAGGACTAGAGGAGTTAAATATGGCACTGTTACCAATGCTGACGAAAATTATTATGTTAATTCCAGGTCCAAATGTGCCAGCCTTGTCATACAGTTAGGATTTATAAGCAACAAAGAAGATGCATCACTTCTAAAGAACAATGATTCAGAGGTGGCATCTAAGATAGCGCAGGGAATAGTGACATACTTTAAAGAAAAGAAATGAGGAATAATTGATGGCTAAGATTAACCAGAAGAATATCAGAAATTTTTGTATTATAGCTCATATAGACCACGGCAAGTCTACACTTGCTGACAGAATAATAGAAAAGACAGGACTTCTTACAAGCCGAGAGATGCAGGAGCAGGTGCTTGATAACATGGACCTTGAGAGAGAGCGAGGCATAACAATCAAGGCACAGACTGTAAGAACTGTATATAAGGCTAATGACGGTCAGGAATATATATTTAACCTTATCGATACACCGGGTCATGTTGACTTTAATTACGAGGTTTCAAGAGCACTTGCAGCCTGTGATGGTGCAATTCTTGTTGTCGATGCGGCACAGGGTATAGAGGCACAGACACTTGCCAATGTATATCTTGCACTCGACCATGACCTTGATGTATTTCCAGTTATCAATAAGATAGACCTTCCAAGTGCTGAGCCACAGAGGGTTATTGAAGAGATAGAAGATGTGATTGGAATAGAGGCACAGGATGCGCCACAGATAAGTGCCAAGAATGGTATCAATATCGACCAGGTTCTTGAAAAAATCGTTGAGAAGATTCCAGCTCCAACAGGAGACCCGGAAGCACCTTTATCAGCTCTTATATTTGACTCACTCTATGATGCATATAAGGGAGTTATAGTATTCTGCCGAGTTGTGGAGGGTACAGTCAGGAAGGGTACTAAAATCCGTATGATGGCAACTGGTGCTGTTGAGGAAGTTGTTGAGGTTGGTTATTTCGGAGCCGGACAGTTCATTCCTTGTGATGAATTGAGTGCGGGAATGGTTGGCTACGTCACAGCGAGCATCAAAAATGTATCTGATACAAGAGTTGGTGATACAATAACTGATGATGCACGTCCATGTGCAGAGCCACTTCCGGGTTATAAAAAGGTTAATCCTATGGTTTACTGTGGACTGTATCCAGCAGATGGTTCCAAGTATCAGGATTTACGTGATGCACTTGAAAAGCTCCAGCTCAATGATGCCTCACTTCAGTTCGAGCCAGAGACTTCAATTGCGTTAGGATTCGGATTCAGATGTGGTTTCTTAGGATTATTGCATCTTGAGATTATACAGGAAAGATTGGAGAGAGAATATAATCTTGACCTTGTTACAACTGCTCCGGGTGTTATATATAAGGTTCATAAGACTAATGGAGAGGTTATTGACCTTACTAATCCGTCTAATATGCCAGACCCATCTGAGATTGCCTATATGGAAGAGCCTATGGTTAGTGCTGAGATTATGGTGACAACAGAGTTTGTCGGCCCTATAATGAAGCTTTGTCAGGAAAGACGAGGCATATACAATGGAATGGAATATATCGAGCAGACAAGAGCATTGTTAAAATATGATCTTCCACTTAATGAGATTATATATGATTTCTTTGATGCGCTTAAATCACGTTCAAGAGGTTATGCATCATTTGATTATGAGATGAAGGGCTATGAGAAGTCTAATCTCTGCAAGCTTGATATTCTCATTAATAAAGAAGAGGTTGATGCGCTTTCGTTCATCGTATTTGCAGGCAGTGCAGAGGAGAGAGGACGTAAGATGTGCGAGAAGCTTAAAGCTGAAATTCCAAGACAGCAGTTTGAGATTCCTATTCAGGCAGCTATTGGAAGCCGTGTCATAGCAAGAGAGACAGTTAAGGCACTTCGTAAGGATGTCCTTGCCAAATGTTATGGTGGTGATATTTCCCGTAAGAAGAAGCTTCTTGAGAAGCAGAAAGAGGGAAAGAAGCGTATGCGCCAGATTGGTAATGTAGAGATTCCTCAGAAGGCATTCATGAGCGTATTAAAACTTGATGAAGAATAATGATTAAGGGGTGTGTATATGAATCCAGATGTTTTTGGGGTGTATGTTCACATCCCTTTTTGCGTGAAAAAATGTAATTACTGCGATTTCCTATCGTGTGCAAGTGATGATGATACTAAAAAGAAATATATCGCAGCACTTATTAATGAGATAAAAAGCCTTGAACCAGACAGCCGCCCTGTGGCATCTGTATTTATAGGAGGCGGCACGCCGTCATGCATAGATGAGAGACATATTGTATCTGTTATGGATGCACTGCATGAAAAATTTAAGTTTGCAGACAATGCAGAGGTAACGATAGAGTGTAATCCAGAGACACTTACAAGAGCAAAAGCAGAAGCGTATATCGGCAGCGGTATTAACAGAATAAGCTTCGGGTTACAGTCAACTGACAATGCAACGCTTAAACTTCTCGGAAGAATCCACACATATGAGAAGTTTGTAGAAAGCTTTAAATGTGCAAGAGAGGCTGGATTTAACAATATTAATGTAGACATGATGGCGGCACTTCCGGGACAGAGTCTTGACTCTTATATGGAAGGACTGGCAAAGGTCGTATCCTTGAATCCTGAGCATATATCAGCGTACAGTCTGATAGTGGAGGAGGGAACACAGCTATATGACAATCTGTCACAATATCCCAACCTGCCAGACGAGGATGTTGAGCGTGAAATGTATCACAGGACACTAGATTATCTTACCAGAATGGGATACAGAAGATATGAGATATCTAACTATGCCAAGCCGGGATTTGAGTCGCACCACAACTGCTCGTACTGGGAGCTGACTGATTATATAGGAACAGGCCTTGGCGCATCCGGGTATTATAAAGGATACAGGTATACTAATACAGCAGATATGGAGGAGTATATCAGGTGCGCTGCGGGGGAAGCACAGGTGAGGGCTTCGTATGAAACTTTGGGAAAGACTTCGGATGAAATCAGGGTGAGGGCTTCTGACAAAATATTGTCTAAGGCATGTGAAATTCATAGGGAGACAACTAATGATATGATGGAAGAATTCATGTTCCTGGGGCTTAGAAAGATGGATGGCGTATCGTATGACGAGTTTCAGAAGATATTCGGGTGCGATATTAAAAGTATCTACGCAAAAGAGATAGAAAACAACTGCCATAACGGGCTGCTCTGTGAGTATGTCAATAAGGATGGCGGTGTAAGTTTAAGGCTTACAGAGCGTGGAATTGATATAAGTAATACAGTCATGGCTGATTTCATGCTGTGAGGCAGTATGGCATTGTGGCAGTTTTGAAGTTTTTTACTATATATGTATACAAAGTATACCAATATTTATAAGTAGAGGGCTTTATGTTTATAACAAAGCAAGTTTGGATTAATTATGAACTTTTCTTAGAATAAATCCAATATTGTCTGATTTACACTTCGTTAAACCTGACTATTTGCTTTATATCATAATAAAGCTGAAAAAATCCAAAATATAGCCATTTTGCGGGTCTATTTATAAAATAATGTCTGGAAATCCAATAACAAAATTAATCCGGTTTAAAACAATATATTTTGGATTTTTTCAAGAAAAATATGCTTATAGCTCCAGAAAACGTATTGATAGCTTTGGAAATGTCAACTTTTTGAAGCAGATGATTGTATCTTGCGGATGAACTGTTTAGGTGTCTCGCCCATGAAAGATTTGAACTCACGCTGGAAATGTGCCTGGTCAGAGTAGTCTATATTCTGGATAAATTCAGAATTCTGACGATTGCAGTCTGTAAAAATTTCTTTGAGGGCATGCTGGAATCTCAGGCGCTTGCACAGGTCTTTAGGTCCAAAGCCATATGATGCGTTGAAAAGCCTGTTGATATGTCTGCAGGAATATCCAGTTATCTCTGATAATGTGTTAACTGTGCAGTCACCATCAGCTTTTAATATAATAGAACGCATGTCTGACATATCTTTACTAAATACATATCGGCGTTTGCTTGATGAGAGATATTCCTTGAAAGCTTTGCATTTATCATCAAAATTATTAATGTCAGCAATTCTTGTTAAGAAATCATATTCAGGGCATGTTTCATCTGGCTTGAAATCAATAATTCTGTCTGCGATGGCAGCAGGAGTAAGTGTATCAGCAGCTCCCTTATTAAAATAAACTGCGTCATCATCAAATACAGCGATGAAATAATTGTCATAGCCGCTTATGTCAACGCCCATTTTCTCTGACTGGCTTCCTATACATATGAAACGTGACTGAGCTGGAGAATTATATGCGATTATCCATACGTGTCCAGCAGAAGGTATTACGCTTAAAGTATCAGGAACAGAAATATCATTAAGGTTCCTGGCACATGCATCATATATATGCATGCTGCATGGAGATGTAAGCTCCTTTTCGGGAACACCTTTAAATGTTATATCTATGTATGGCTGTATTGTTGAAATGTTTTGTTTCATAGTTAAAATCTCCCTTCGTATATTATCAATATCTGTCTGTGTACAGTCCTGTAATATTATATATACTCTATGGTATATTGTGAATATACTGCCTGAATAATATTACGTATAAAAGGCATGCGGGTATGTTTTATAAAATAAATATTAAAGAAATTTTAGAAAATTATAAAACATGTCCGATTTATTCAATAATTATATAGTTCATGATGTATAATGTCAACATAAATTAAATAAAGCAAAGCACAAAGGCGTGCAACCATAAGTGAATGGTTGCACGCCTATTTTTGTTTATTATTTAATTAAAAAGAAAGATATGAAAACAGGAGGAAGGATTTATGGAAGAAATTCTTACAGCAGTTGACGCAGAAGTGTTTGGAGTCTGGTTCCTTATCGGTGCCGCTCTGGTATTCTGGATGCAGGCTGGTTTCGCAATGGTTGAGACTGGTTTCACAAGAGCAAAGAACTCAGGTAACATTATTATGAAAAACCTCATGGACTTCTGTATTGGTACAGTAATGTTCATATTAATTGGTTTCAGTTTACTTTTAGGTGAAGACTTTGCAGGTCTTATCGGTAAGCCGGGATTCGATATCTTCACAGCTTATTCAGATTTTGACTGGTCAAGCTTCGTATTTAACTTAGTATTCTGTGCAACAACAGCTACTATCGTATCAGGAGCTATGGCAGAGAGAACAAAGTTCTTATCATACTGTATTTATTCAGGTGTTATATCAGCACTTATATATCCAATTGAAGCTCACTGGATATGGGGCGGCGGCTGGTTAGCACAGCTTGGATTCCATGATTTCGCAGGTTCTTGTGCAATTCATATGGTTGGTGGTATCTCAGCACTTATCGGTGCCAAGATATTAGGACCTAGAATTGGTAAATTTGAAAAAGATGCAAGTGGAAAGATTATTAAAGTAAACGCATTTCCAGGACACAATATTCCTATCGGTGCATTAGGTGTATTCATCCTCTGGTTAGGCTGGTATGGATTTAATGGTGCAGCAGCAACAACTGTTGACCAGTTAGGTTCAATATTCGTTACAACAACAATCGCACCAGCAGTAGCAACTGTTACATGTATGATATTTACATGGGTTAAGTATGGCAAGCCTGATGTTTCAATGTGCTTAAATGCTTCATTAGCAGGTCTTGTAGCTATCACAGCTCCTTGTGATGTAACAGATGCATTTGGTGCTATCTGTATAGGTATTGTAGCAGGTCTTTTAGTAGTATTTGGTGTATGGCTTCTTGATTACAAGTTACATGTTGATGACCCGGTTGGTGCTGTAGCAGTACATATGATGAATGGTATCTGGGGTACAATCGCTGTTGGTTTATTCGCAACACCTACAGCTCCAGAATATTCAATTGCCAATGCAGCAGGTGAGGAGATTAAAGGTTTATTCTACGGTGGCGGATTTGAACTTTTAGGACTTCAGTTACTCGGTTTTATATCAGTAGCAGCATGGACAGCAGTAACAATAACAATTCTTTTCCTTGTTATTAAGGCTACAGTCGGTCTTCGTGCAAGCAGAGAAGAGGAAATCAGGGGACTTGATATCACAGAGCATGGTCTTACATCAGCTTACGCTGGATTTGAGGTATCTACAACAGACCTTACATTTGATGCATCAGATTTCGAGACAGTTGGTACAGCCAAGATGGAAGAGGCAGTTCCAGCAGTAGTACAGAAGTCTGCTGGCTCTGATGATAAGAAGATTACTAAGGTTGAGATTCTTATGAAGCAGGAGAGATTCGAGAAATTAAAGAAGGCAATGAACGATATCGGAGTAACAGGTATGACAGTTACACAGGTTCTCGGATGTGGTACACAGAAGGGTGCTCCTGAGTATTACCGTGGAGTTGCTATGGAAATGCAGCTTCTTCCTAAGATTCAGGTTGAAATGGTTATCTCCAAGGTATCTCCTGTAGATGTTATCAATGCAGCCAGAAAGGCACTTTACACAGGCCACATCGGTGATGGTAAGATATTCATCTATGATGTTGAGGATGTTGTTAAGGTTCGTACAGGTGAGACTGGTTATGATGCTCTTCAGGGTGCAGATGACTAATTACATATATTGTTTATAAGATATTGTGGCTCAAATGCTATGATATAGATAAGTATCCCTTTATTAGAAAAGCTTCAGGGGTGTTACATTTAATATGTGGCAGCTTTGAAGCTTTTTTATTATATTTAGATACACAATGATGTTGGGGCCAAAAGGTATTTTGACCCCTTTGATACCAATATTTTTAGGTGGTGAAAGAATTCTTACATATAAAAATCTTTTGTCAAATATCAGCTTTACTTTTTGGGTAAAAGATACTAAAATAACTTATAGCAGAGATTATGTAATCTCATATATTTAATCTAAGGAGGACTTATTTTAATGGCTAGAGAAAGACAGTCAATGGATGGTAATACAGCCGCAGCTCATGTAGCGTATGCCTACACAGAAGTAGCAGGTATCTATCCAATTACACCTTCAAGCCCTATGGCAGATTATGTGGATCAGTGGTCTGCAGAGGGAAGAAAGAATATTTTTGGCAACACAGTAACAGTATCAGAGATGCAGTCTGAGGCTGGTGCTGCAGGTACAGTACACGGCTCATTAGCAGCAGGTGCTTTAACTACAACATTTACAGCTTCACAGGGACTTCTTCTTATGATCCCTAACATGTATAAGATTGCTGCTGAGCAGCTTCCTTGTGTATTCGATGTATCAGCTCGTACAGTTGCTACACAGTCACTTAACATTTTTGGTGACCACAGTGATGTATATGCCTGTCGTCAGACTGGTTTTGCTATGCTTGCTGAGACAAACCCACAGGAAGTTATGGATTTAAGCCCAGTTGCACATCTTGCAGCATTAGAGGGAAAAGTTCCATTTATTAACTTCTTCGATGGTTTCCGTACATCTCACGAGATTCAGAAGATTGAGAAGTGGGATTATGAAGATCTTAAAGAAATGTGTCCAATGGATGCTGTAGAAGCATTCCGTGCACATGCTCTTAATCCTAACAACCCAGCTATGCGTGGTTCTCATGAGAATGGTGATGTATTCTTCCAGCATCGTGAGGCATGTAACTCAGTTTATGATGCTCTTCCAGCAGTAGTTGAGAAGTACATGAAGAAGATTAATGACAAGCTTGGTACTAACTATGATTTATTTAACTACTATGGTGCTCCAGATGCTGACAGAGTAATCATCGCTATGGGTTCTATCTGTGATGTTGCAGAAGAAGTTATTGATTACCTTACAGCTAAGGGCGAGAAGGTAGGTCTTGTTAAGGTAAGACTTTACCGTCCATGGTCATCAGAAGCTATCTTAAAGGTTATTCCTAAGACAGCTAAGAAGATTGCTGTATTAGACAGAACTAAGGAGCCAGGTTCACTTGGTGAGCCACTTTACCTTGATGTTGCTGCAACACTTCGTGAAGCAGGAATGAATGACGTTACACTTGTTGGTGGACGTTATGGTCTTGGTTCTAAGGATACACCACCTTCATCAGTATTCGCTGTATACACAGAGCTTCTTAAGGATGCTCCTAAGAACAGATTTACTATCGGTATCGTTGATGATGTTACTAACCTTTCACTTCCAGAGGTTAAGCCAGCTCCTATCACTTCAGCACCTGGTACAAAAGAATGTAAGTTCTGGGGTCTTGGTGGAGACGGTACAGTTGGTGCCAACAAGAACTCTACAAAGATTATCGGTGACCATACAGATAAGTATATTCAGGCATACTTCCAGTATGATTCTAAGAAGACAGGTGGTATCACAATCAGCCACTTAAGATTTGGTGATAAGCCAATCAGAAGCCCATACTACATCAATCAGGCTGACTTCGTTGCATGTCATAACCCATCATATGTAGTTAAGGGATACAAGATGGTTCAGGACGTTAAGCCAGGCGGAATCTACATGATCAACTGCCAGTGGTCAGACGAAGAACTTAACCAGCATATGCCAGCAGAGGCTAAGAGATATATTGCTAACAACAATATCCAGCTCTACACAATCAACGCTATTGATAAGGCTATTGAGATTGGTATGGGTAAGAGAACTAATACAATCTTACAGTCAGCTTTCTTCAAGCTTGCTAACGTAATGCCTATCGATCAGGCTGTTGAATATATGAAGGCAGCAGCTAAGAAGTCATACAGCAAGAAGGGTGATGCTGTAGTAGAGATGAACTACAAGGCTATTGATGCCGGTGTAGATGCTATACATAAAGTAGAAGTTCCAGCAGACTGGGCTAATGCTACAGATGAGAAGAAGGAAGTTAAGAGAGAAGGCCGTCCAGCTACAGTTAAGATGGTTAACGAACTTCTTGATCCTATCGGACTTATGGATGGTGACAGCCTTCCAGTATCAGCATTCAAGGATATCGCTGATGGTCAGTTCGAGACAGGTGCTTCTGCATATGAGAAGCGTGGTACAGCCGTTATGGTTCCAGAGTGGAATGCTGAGAGCTGTGCTCAGTGTAATAGCTGTGCATTCGTTTGTTCACATGCTACAATCAGACCATTTATCTTAAGCGCTGATGAAGTTAATGCAGCTCCATCACAGATTAAGCTTGTTGATTCTAAGCATGCAACAGATACAACTATGAAGTATACAATGTCTGTATCTCCATTAGATTGTATGGGATGTGGCGAGTGTGTTACTGTTTGTCCTAAGGCAGGAGATGCTTTAAAGATGGTTCCACAGGAATCACAGGCAGCAGAGCAGCCAGTATTCGATTACTTAGTTGCTAACGTTGGCAAGAAGGAAATCAAGCCAGCACTTGTTGAGACACCAATCGGTTCTCAGTACAACCAGCCATTACTTGAGTTCTCAGGTTCATGTGCAGGATGTGCAGAGACATCATATGCAAGACTTATTACTCAGTTATTCGGTGAGCAGATGTACATTTCTAACGCAACAGGTTGTTCTTCAATCTGGGGTGGTCCAGCTGCTACATCACCATATACAGTTAACAAGGATTCATTAAAGGGACCAGCTTGGGCTAACTCATTATTCGAGGATAATGCAGAGCACGGTTTCGGTATGTATCTTGGACAGAAGGTTATTCGTAACCAGATTATCGCTAAGGTAGAAGAGATGGCAGCATCAGATAAGGCATCTGAGAGCTTCAAGGCTGCTGCAGCTAAGTATCTTGAGACAAAGAACGATACTAAGGCTAACACACCTGCAACAGATGCATTAGTTGCTGAACTTGAGAAGGCTGCTGCTGAGGGTTGTCCAACAGCTCCAGAAGTATTAGCTAAGAAGAACTACCTTGCTAAGAAGTCTGTATGGATCTTCGGTGGTGATGGTTGGGCTTACGATATCGGTTTCGGTGGTCTTGACCATGTACTTGCATCAGGCGAGAATGTTAACGTAATGGTATTCGATACAGAGATGTATTCTAATACAGGTGGACAGGCTTCTAAGGCTTCTAATATCGGTGAGGTTTGTCAGTTCGCTGCAGCCGGTAAGGAAATCGGTAAGAAGTCACTTGCTGAGATTGCTATGAGCTATGGTTATGTATATGTTGCTCAGATCGCACTTGGTGCTAACCCAGCACAGGCTCTTAAGGCTATCAAGGAAGCTGAAGCATACAATGGTCCATCACTTATTATCGGTTATGCACCTTGCGAACTTCACGGTATCGCTAAGGGTGGTATGAACCATTGCCAGGATGAGATGAAGAAGGCTGTTAAGGCTGGTTACTGGAACCTCTTCTCATTCAACCCAGCACTTAAGGCAGAGGGCAAGAATCCATTCACTCTTACATCTAAAGAGGGAGATGGTACATATCAGGAATTCCTTAATAATGAGGCTCGTTACACAAGACTTATTAAGCCATTCCCAGAAAGAGCAGAGAAGCTCTTTGCTAAGTCTGAGCAGGCTGCTAAGGATAGATATGAGCACCTTCTTAAACTTGTTGAGCTTTACAAGTAATTATAATAGACAATTGAATTAGTTAATGATTCAGTTCAGGCTGTGTCCCGGAAGGGGCACAGCCTTTTTGCGTTGTGCGTTTGCGTTCTGCATTTTGCGTTTGTGTTCTGTGTTAGAGGAAAATTGAATTGTAGGGATGAATTTAAAACAAACTAGATTGGCTTAATAAGAAGATTTTTTGATAAAAAATCCAAAATCATGCGTTTTACACTTCGTTAAACCTTGCTTTTATCTTTATTACAAGAAAAAGATAAAATAATCCAACAAATGTTGATTATTTGGATTTATCCATAAAATAAATCTTGATTAAGCAAAATGTGAATTTTAGGAAACATTAAAATATGTCCTATAACTCTCAAATGTAATATGGGAACAATATCTGTATGCATCTAAAATGCCTGAGATATTCAGCAGAATAAGTGATAACTCTTGACACCCTCACGCAATCCCGATATCCTAATATTGATTAAAGCTAGGAGGAAAATCGCATGAGAAGATTTTATGAAGGTAATGATAATAAGGGATATCAGGAGATAGTAGATAAAGAATCTGAGCTGGATTTGATAGGTTTTGATTTAATAAGACTTGAGCTGGGTGAGAGCGGTAAATATGATTCAGGAGAGTATGAGATTGGTTTAGTCATCTTACAGGGAACATGTAATGTCAAAGTAGATGATATTAATTTTGATAATCTTGGTTCAAGAAGAAATGTATTTGATGGAAAGCCTGTTACAGTGTATGTTCCAAGAGATTCTAAGTATGAAGTTACAGCAACAGGAAGCCTTATGCTTGAAATCGGTGTATGTAAGGTAAAAGCAAGAAAGAAGTATGAGGCATTTGTAATAGACAAAGATGACGTTACTACAGAGCATAGAGGCAAGCTTAACTGGCAGAGAGATGTCAATGACATTATTACATCAAAATATGAGGGAAAGGTAGACAGAATTGTACTTGGTGAAACTTACAGCATGCCGGGACAGTGGTCTAGCTACCCATCACATAAGCATGATACAGATAACCTTCCATTTGAGGTAAATATGGAGGAAATATATCATTTTAAGGTAAATCCTGGACAGGGCTTTGGCATTCAGGTAATGTATAATGATGATATGACTTTAAGAGAAAGCTATATTATCAAAAATGGTGACAGCGTGGCTATTAAAAATGGTTATCATCCAGTGGCAGCAGCTCCGGGATATCAGGTGTATTATCTCTGGGTTATGGCAGGTGCTGATACAAGACAGCTCACACCATGTGATGACCCTAATCATGCATGGGTAAAAGCAGTAGAAAAGATGGTATAGAAATTATAAAAACCGACTCTGCTGGCACGATGTGAAGATAACTTCTCAATGTGCTGACGGAGCCGGTTTATAATGCTTATAAAGGAGCTTCGTATGAAAAAGATATTGATAGTTGAAGATGACAAAGACATAAGCAGCGAGTTAAAAGCACTGCTTGATAACTCAGGATATGAAGCGGATGTGCTGGAAGCATTTGATAATGTGAAAGAGGCAATTGTAGCATCAGGCGCAGACCTTGTGCTTCTTGATATCAATATCCCATATATGAACGGAGAGATGGTGCTGCAGCAGTTAAGACAGGTATCTGATATTCCGGTGATTATGGTGACAAGCAGAGATTCAGAGACAGATGAAGTGCTGTCTATGAGCTATGGGGCAGATGATTACATTACTAAGCCATATAATCCGACAATTCTTCTTCTGCGGATTAATGCGATATTTAAAAGACTTGAGAGCAGACAGACCAATGTGACATACAGAGGGCTTACGATACTTCCGCAAAAAGGCGTTATACAATATAAGACCAGTGATACAGAAAATGCAGATGGCAGTGTGTCAGGCGTTGGCGATAATACCAAGAAAGAGATTCTTCTTACCAAGAATGAGATGACAATATTTATGTATCTGTTGTCAAAGAAAGATACAATCGTGTCAAGAGATGAGCTTATGACAGAATTGTGGAATAACGAAGAATATCTTAACGACAATGCGCTGACAGTTAATATAAGCAGACTGCGTGCAAGACTTAAAGATATAGGCTATGATGATGTGATTGAGACTAGAAAAGGACAGGGATATATACTCGTATGAGATATTTTGATTTTAAAAGATATATTAAAGACAGGATATACACAATTATTATCGTGTGTGTAACCCTGGTGTTAAGCATCATGCTGTGTGTTGCATTTAAAATGCCGTTAGAGCTTATCTGTCTGTTAATGATAATGGAGTGCATTGTGTATATATTGATAGTTACAATTGATTATTATAAAAAGAAACATTTCTATAATGAATTACTCCGCAACCTTGAGGGAATAGATAAGAAATACTTAGTCATTGAGACCGCATACAGACCTGGATTTTATGAGGGTGAGATTCTCTATAATGTGCTTTCCGAGACAGAGCGTTCTATGGCTGAAAATGTCAAGCAGTACCATATGGGAATGGAAGATTTCAAGGAATATGTTGAAATGTGGATACATGAAATCAAGCTTCCGATGGCTTCACTTACGCTTATGCTGCACAATTACCAGAGCAGTTATGCAATGCAGGAGAAAGAGCTGCTTGATAAGATATCGACACAGTTATCCCGAATAAACAATTATATAGAGCAGATTCTTTATTATGTCCGCAGTGAAAATGCTGAGAAAGATTACATTATCAATGAATGTCGTCTTTCAAAGGTTGTCAATGCCGTTGCAATCAAGAATAAAGATTATCTGCTGGAAAACTGCATTAATCTTGAGGTGGATAATCTTGGTGTGGATATCATGACCGATTCCAAATGGCTTGAATTCATATTAAACCAGATTGTGAGCAACAGCATCAAGTATTACGATAAAGAAAAGCCAGAAAATATAATTAAGATTGCAGCCTCAGAGGATAAGAGCAGTGTTGTGGTAAGTGTATTCGATAATGGAATAGGTATATGTGAGGCAGACATTTCAAGAGTATTTGATAAATCATTCACAGGGCGGAACGGAAGAAATTATTCCAAGGCGACAGGAATGGGATTATATATTGCAAAGAAATTATGCGATAAGCTTGGACACAAGATTAAATTGGAATCAAAAGAGGGAGAATATACAAAGGTTAATATAACATTCTATAAAAACGACTTCTTTAAACAGGCATTGTAATATTACAGATTTGTAATGTTATGTAATATTGAAAATGCGACAAAATGTGGTGGTAAGACTATTATATATTCAGGATGTGGGAAATGACAGAGGAGTGCAGAGCCTCACCTTTCACATCACATAAATTATATAAGGAGATGGGAATAATGGATACAATACTTAAAATTGACAGAATTGAAAAGTATTATGGCAACAGATCCAGTCTTACTAAAGCGATTGATAACATATCATTTGAGGTTGGCCATGGTGAATTTGTTGCGATAATGGGAGCGAGTGGTTCGGGTAAAACTACACTGCTTAACTGTATATCAACTCTTGATAAGGTGACATCAGGCAATATATATGTTGCAGGTGAAGATATAACCAGACTTAAAGGCAACAAATTAAATAAATTCAGAAGAGAAGAACTTGGATTCATATTTCAGGATTTCAATCTTTTAGATACACTTACAGCGTATGAAAATATTGCGCTGGCACTTTCGATACAGAACGTGAAAGCAAAGGAGATTGATGTCAGGGTTAAGGATATGGCTTCCAAGCTTGGAATAAGAGAGGTGCTTAACAAGTACCCATATCAGATGTCAGGTGGACAGAAGCAGAGAGTTGCAAGTGCGAGAGCAATTGTCACTAATCCTAAGCTGGTGCTTGCAGATGAACCAACAGGTGCGCTTGATTCCAAGTCATCAAGAATGCTTCTTGAAAGCTTTAATTATCTCAATGGCGACCTGGGAGCGACAATCCTTATGGTTACACATGATGCATTTACAGCAAGCTATGCTGGCAGAGTGATATTTATCAAGGACGGAAAAATATTTAACGAGATTCACAAGGGCAGTGATTCACGCAAAGCATTTTTTGATAAAATCATTGATGTTGTAACACTTCTTGGAGGAGATTTGAACAATGCTCTTTAAAATATCTCTTAAAAATATAGGAAAGAGTTTTAAAGATTATGCCGTCTATTTCTTTACTCTTATCTTAGGTGTGGCAGTATTCTATGTGTTTAATTCACTTGACAGCCAGACAGTTATGATGGATGTGAATGAAACAACCTATGAGATTATAGATTTAATGAATGAAATGCTGTCAGGTGTGAGTGTTTTCGTTTCGATGATATTAGGATTCCTGATTATATATGCGAGTAGATTTCTTATAAAGAGAAGAAATAAGGAATTTGGAACATATATGATACTTGGAATGGGCAAACGCAAGATTTCGATGATTCTGTTCATAGAGACACTTCTTATCGGAATTATCTCGTTAGCTGTAGGATTAGTTGTCGGAGTTGTGGCATCGCAGTTTATGAGCGTTCTTGTTGCTAATCTGTTTGAGGCGGACATGACTAAATTCAAGTTCGTATTCTCAGCCTCAGCATGTGTTAAGACACTTATCTATTTTGCTATCATGTATGTGATTGTCATGGTATTTAACACAATCATTATAAGCAGATGCAAGATTATTGACCTTATCAATGCCGGCAGGAAATCAGAGAAAGTAAGCATGAAGAATCCATGGCTTTGTACAATAGTATTCATAATAGCTGTGGGAGTTTTATCATATGCATACTGGATGGTTACTAAAGGTGTATACAAGATGAATACTCTTGATAGGATTAGCATACCGATAGCAATGGGAAGCATAGCGACCTTTTTTATATTCTGGTCGCTGTCAGGACTTCTTATAAGAATCTTTTCAAGCATCAAGGGCGTGTATTATAAAGGTATCAACAGCTTTGTATTAAGACAGTTCTGCAGCAAGATTAACACAACAGTTTTCTCAACGACAATTATCTGTCTAATGCTGTTTATTACGATAAGTGTACTTTCGGGTGCATTGTCAATGAAGGATTCTATGTCAGGCAATATCAATGAGACTGCTCCGGTTGACATACAGTTTTATAAGTCAAGTTATGCCAGGTTACAGGATGCGTTCAGTACATCAGAGTCGGAGAGCGAAAGAGAGAAGTATGACAGGATTTTAGAGGATTCAAAGCTTAGTATCACAGAGACTCTTAAAGCTAATGGATTTGATGTTGTACGGGAATTAAAAGATATTGTTAATTACAATATGTATAGCACAGGGCTTACATTAAAGGATACTCTTGGAAATGCTTATGATAAAATAGCAGAAATGTATCCTAATTTGATGTATACAGCGAATCGCCAGATTATGAAGGTTGGTGACTACAACAAGATTGCAGCACTCTATGGCATTAAGACATATGAGCTTAATGATGATGAATTTATTATGCTCTCAGATTATAAATCTTTTTCTGATATGTATAATATGGCTTTAAAATATGGTGTAACGATTGAGGTAAATGGAAAAGAGTTAAAATCAAAATATAATGAGTGCCAGAATGGATTTGTACGGATAGCTGCACAGCATATAAATGATGGAATTATTCTTGTTGCAGACAATGTTGTTGAAGAATCGCAGTGTTCAAGCATGGGAATGTGTGCTGATTATAATGCATCTTCAAAGGCTGATAAGGCTGCGATAGAAGAACAGATTACCAATATAGTTGAAAATATATACAATAAGTCAAGCTGGCTTACATTCGACTCACGTCAGGATTTGATAGACAGCAGTGTGGGACTTGGAGCTCTGGTTACATTCATTGCGTTATATCTTGGAATTATCTTTCTTATAAGCAGTGCAGCGATTCTTGCACTTAAAGAGTTGTCAGACAGCTCAGATAACAAAGAGAGATACGGAATGATAAGAAAAATCGGTGTCGATGAGAGAATGATTGATATGGCACTGTTTAAGCAGATAGGAATATTCTTCGCATTTCCGTTGATACTTGCAATTATACATTCTATCTTTGGAATTAAATTTATAGGAATAATACTTGATTCGCTTGGAATGGGTGCAATGCTTGCATCTGTTGGAATGACATTTGTATTCCTGCTTGTTATATATGGCGGATACTTTGTTGTGACTTATATCTACAGCAGAAATATAATAAAAGAGAACAGGTAGAAGTTTTAGGTTATAATTCATTGCGTGTGCGGCTAAAATATGATATACATGTGCTATAACAGACGAAGGAGAAAATATTATGGGTGATTATAGTGTATATCAGTTGTTGTGGCTGTTCTTCATATATTCATTTCTTGGATGGGTTTATGAGGTGTGTGCAGGGGCAACGAAGCACAAAAGATTTGTTAACAGAGGTCTTGTGAATGGGCCGTTCTGTGTAATATACGGAATAGGCGCAATCCTTATGTCGATAGGATTGAAGGGGATGACTGGGATTGTGCTGTTCGTATTTGCTGTCATATATGCGGCGGTTATTGAGTGGGCAGCAGGACATCTGATTGAGAGATATTTTCATGAGAGATGGTGGGATTACAGCGGCATTAAATGGAATTTTGATGGATATATCTGTGCGGCTGTATCGTTAGCTAAAGGTGCGCTTGGATTCCTGGCGGTAAGATATGGCAATGACGTATTCCTCGGAGTATATTCCAATATGCCAATGCTTGTCGTACACATTATTCTTATAGCTCTTATCGCACTCCTGGGCGTTGATATTGTGGCATCTTTTGTACTGGTTAAGGGCAAGGATAAGAAGAATTTAAGAAATGCGAATCAGCAGAAGAATGCTGAGTGGCTTGAGAATGCCAACGACAATATAGATAAGTTCAGTAAAAGACTTGGTAACTGGATTTATAACAAGGTGACAGGAAGAATTGACAAGGCATATCCGGACGCATCTATTGTTAAAGTACAGGAGAGGGATAAGAATGTATTTGCAAGTGGATGTGACATCTACAAGATAATTATGCTGTTCTTTATCGGAGCATTTTTAGGTGACATAACGGAAACTATATTCTGTCGTATAACGGCAGGGGTATGGATGAGCAGGAGCAGTGTTGTATGGGGACCATTCAGCATTGTGTGGGGACTTGCAATTGCGCTTGTTACAGCGTTGCTTTACAGATACAAGGATAAGAGCGACTGGTTCTTGTTCTGGGTAGGAACATTCCTTGGTGGAGCGTATGAGTATCTGTGTTCTGTATTCACTGAGATTGTATTTGGAAAGGTTTTCTGGGATTATAGTGGATTTAAGTATAATCTTGGGGGAAGAATCAACCTGCTTTACTGTTTCTTTTGGGGAATAGCTGCGGTTGTGTGGTTTAAGCTGTTGTATCCTACGGTTTCTTCATGGATTGAAAAGATTCCGCTGAAGTTTGGAAAGGTGCTTACATGGGTGCTGGTTGCGTTTATGTGCTGCAATATTGTGGTTTCGTGCATGGCACTTATAAGATATGATGAGCGTGGAAATTGTGTGCCAGCGGAGGAGAGCTGGCAGGAGTGGATGGATGTGCATTATGATGATGCGAGGATGAGGAGGATATATCCTAATGCCACCACTATAGATTAATTGCGCATTTGCGCGCCCTGTGCGCAAACAGCCCCACTGCCTCACAGCCTGCAGCACCCTGTCTGCGTATGCTTACTTCACGGGGGTTAACCTGTCTAGTTGCTCTAAGGTCGGCACGACAATGCCTGTTTAATCAGAATGCTAAAAACGCGCTTCGCTTGGACGTTTAGCATTCTGATTGGCATTTTGTCTAACACCGACCTAAGACCAACACGACAGAACACCAGGTGAAGTAAGCATACGCAGACAGGGTGCTGCAGGCTGTGAGGCGGTGGGGCTGTTCGCACACAGGGCGCGCGAATACGCAATTAATGGTTTCTACCCGCGTCGGTTACATTTTTTATATACTTTTTTATAATTCTTTTAATTCCCTCTTGACAAAAATGGCATGAGGGGATATTTTATATATATCAACTGTACTAACATACATAGTACAGTTGCAACAAAATATTATCGGAGGGAATATTATGAGTGATAACATGTTTGTAATTGACTTGATGTCTCGAGTACCGGTTTATGAACAGGTTATTAATCAGGTTGAGCAGAAGGTTCTTATGAAGATTATGTCTCCGGGAACTAAGATGCCGTCAGTGAGAGGGCTTTCGATGCAGCTTGCGATTAACCCGAATACAATTCAGAAAGCATATTCGGAGCTTGAAAGAAGAGGGGTTATTATCACGGTGCCGGGAAAGGGGGCATTTATTGCTGATGATGCTGTGGAGAAAGCCAGTGTGTTAGCCAAGGATAAACTGTCAGAGTTCAGGGAGATGGTTTCGGGGCTTATTATTGCTGGCGTATCGAAGCAGGAGCTGATTGATATAGTCGATGAATGTTTTAACAACAAATATGAGGGAGCAGAGGTGAAAGATAATGATTAGAGCGGCGGGCATAACTAAGAAGTTTGATTCGTTTGTGGCGTTGGATGAAGTTAGCTGCAATATTCTGGATGGCTGTGTATATGGGCTTGTAGGATCAAATGGTGCTGGTAAGTCAACATTTTTAAGAGTACTTGCTGGAATATATAAGCCTGACTCGGGACTTGCGTATATTGATGATGAACCAGTATATGAGAATCCGGTGGCTAAGAGCAGCATAGCATTTGTTGCAGATGATTTATATTTTCTTCCGGGGGCAAGCATGAATAAGATGGCGAAGATGTACGCCAGACTTATTGACAGTTTCGACATGGAAAGATTCAAGGAGCTTACTGGAATATTCAAACTTGACCCTGATAAGAATATAGCGAATTTCTCTAAGGGAATGAAAAGACAGGCGGCGATTATTCTAACACTTTCAACAAGAGCAAAATATATGTTCTTTGATGAGACATTTGACGGACTTGACCCGGTTATGAGAAATCTTGTCAAGAAGCTTATATGTGATGATGTGGCAGAGAAGAATTCAACAATTATAGTTACATCACATTCTTTGAGAGAGCTTGAGGATATATGCGACCATCTTGCACTGCTTCACAAGGGCGGACTTGTGCTTGACAGTGATGTATTGGAGATGAAGACTACACAGTTCAAGGTTCAGGTTGCATTTGACCATGAATTTAATGAGAGTAAGTTCTGGGATATGAATATAACAAGATACCGTCAGATGGGTTCAGTTGCCAACATGATAGTCAATGGCGACAGAGAGCAGATGGTTGAGAGATTCAGGGCAATGAATCCTATTGTATTAGATGTGCTGCCACTCACATTGGAAGAAGTATTCACATATGAGATGGAAGCGTTAGGATATGAATTTGATAAGCAGATGGAGGTGAAGGAAGATGAATAATAAGAAAGTGTTTAGCATACCGTTGTTTGTCAATAATTTTCTTCAGTTAAAGCTTGTGGGAATACTTGCTGCTATCATAATGGCAGTAATACCGCTTTTTACATTAATCTCTCATGGTTCAGCTAATCTTGATTATTTCAAGCAGACAGGAGATATTACTGCTACATCAGTTACTATATCAGATTTTCCTGTATTAATAGCTACATTTATTGTAGTAACACCTATACTTATGCTCATGGCATTTAACTATAATAATAAGAGAAACAGCTCAGATTTCTATAATTCACTGCCATACACAAGACTTAACATGTATCTTACAAAGCTTGCGGCAGTATTAGCATGGCAGTTAATTATGTTCGCTGCTGTATTTGTGGCAGTTGCAGTGCCAATGGCTATATATCATGAGTATTTTGTATATTCTGTTTCGTCACTTATATGGACATTTGTGGGAATAGTGGTATGTAACCTGATATGTGGTGCATCTATTGTGCTAGCATGTTCAGTTACTGGTAATCTTATCAGCAATATATGTCTTTCAGGACTTATCATGTTCCTTCCAGCGACATTGAGCCAGTTGATGATTTTTACAGTTAATAATATGTTTGAATATGCATCAGACACAGTTACAGTTCCAGTGATTGGAACAATGAGAAATATGCTTGTAAATGTTGTATTTGGTAGTATTCTGGGATTTGGTACCGGGGGTTATACAACAGGTGGATTTACTGGAACACTGACTAATAGGCCAAGTATGCTTTACACAGTTGTGCTTGCTGTTATATATGCTGCTATTGGTTTATATTTCTTTAACAGAAGAAAGAGTGAGATAGCAGGCAAGGCGACAGTAGGCAATAAAGCACAGTTTGCTATAAGAACTATTATTGGATTTATTATTCTTGATTTTGCTGTGTTAGCAGTTGTGGCTTCATTGGATGCTATGTCTTTTGTTGATGTAGTATTGCCTGTAGGTCTTGTTATTATTGGAGCATTCATTGCAATGCTTGTATATGAACTGCTCACAGGTGACAAGACACTGTTATTGAAAAAGACAGCCATATCATTTGCAGCAGCTTTTGTATGCTCGATTGTATTTACTGGAATTATTGCAATAGGTGCTGGCAGAATGAAAGCATATAATCCTGATGCAGATAAGATATCATATGTAAAGATTGAATCAGGTGATTATAGATTCAACTCGAATTATTCATGGGATAATTATTATAATACCAAGCTTTCATCTTTTAAGATAAAGGACAAGGAAGCTATTAAAAAGTTCGTTGATGCATATGATAACTGTAAGGACAAGGAGATAACGGAATTTTACAAAGCGAAGGATGCCAGATTCTATGATATAGATATATATTTTAAGGATGGACTGCTTGGAAGACATAGAAAAATCCTTATTAATTCAAAACAGTACAATGACATAATTAGCAGTCTTAGTAAGTCTAAGGAGTACCAGAATATATATCTAAGCCTGCCAGATTCTAATGGAGTTAATATTGGATTTAATAATAGTGTGCCACTTGACCAGAGTGAAGCAAAGAAGATATATGAATCCGCTAAAGAAGAGATTAAAAATGCAGATTTCGTAACTTATATGACTGCAATGCAGTCTTCTGGTGTGTGCGATAAATTGAGAGTCCAGTTCATAGAAGATGGCGTTGAGTGGAATATAAGAGTGCCTCTTACATCAGCTATTCCCAAGACAACATCAATGTATATGAAGATGGTTAGTGAAAAGAGCAAATCCCTTATGGTGGAGGGAGTTAACTTTGAAAAAGCCAGAAGCATAATAATCAATTCAATAGATAATGATTCTCTCACACAGATTATAGCTGATTCTGTACAACTGAATATATATAGAATTGATATTCCTAATGCAACACAGGATGTTTTATTCTCGGATTCTATATATGGAGAAGAGAGTGAATCAAAAAGCAAAAAGGCATATCATGGTGATGATGCGGATATGACATCCGTGTCAGGCATGCTGGAAGAGGTAAAGGATAAACTCAATGATTTTGACAACAGCATAACAATTGACCCATCAAAGCCTTTCTATCAGGTTGATTTTGGAATATATGGACATACTACCAGCTCTTATTATTATTCAGACACATTCTACTTCTATCTCCAGTAGTTTAATATCTTAGTGATTTGCCATGAATAAGCGTATCTTTTCAGGAAACACTTTAATAGTAAGTGTTTCTTGAAGGGAGAGCTGTTATGTCGCAAAATAAATTTTCTAGTAAACTTGATGAAAACCTAACCCTTATCAATAACCGGCTTAATGTGTCAGCAAATTTCGATATTCTTACAAGAAATATTGTTATTGGCGGCAGAAAAGCCGGTTTTTTCTTTATAGATGGATTTGTGCAGGAAGATATGATAGAGAAGCTTATGCAGTTTTTTTACTCATTAAAACCGGAAGATTTGTCCGATATCGACACATTTTTAGTGAAAGGAATGCCATATACAGAGGCGGAAAGCTGCGATGATGTTGAAAAGGCGGTGACTGCATTTTTATCAGGCGTCACACTCATGCTTATAGATGGATTTGAAAGTGCGGTGCTTATCGATTGCAGGACGTATCCTGCAAGAAATGTGTCGGAACCATGGAAGGACCGAGTGCTTAGAGGTTCGAGAGATGGCTTTGTTGAGACGATGGTTCATAATGCGGCACTTCTTAGAAGGCGTATACGTGATGAGAAATTCTGTATGGAGATATATTCAGTTGGAGAGCGTTCGAGGTCTGATGTTGCGGTGTGCTATATAAGTGACCTTGTTGACAAGAGTCTGCTTGACAATATTAAAAAACGTATTTCTAAAGTGAAGGTTGAATCGTTGACAATGAATGTCGAGAGTCTTGCGGAATGTCTTCTGCCTCACAGATGGATAAGCCCGTTTCCCAAGTTTAAATATTCGGAACGCCCGGACACCGCGGCAGCGGCGATACTTGATGGTAATATAGTTGTTCTTGTGGATAATTCGCCGGCAGTGATGATAATTCCGACATCTATATTCGACCTTGTGGAAGAGGCGGATGATTATAATTTTGCGCCGGTTATCGGAACGTATCTTAGATTGTCGAGATTTGTGTTTACATTTGTTACAATGCTTCTTACGCCGGTGTGGCTTCTTCTTATCAACAATCCGTCATGGATTCCGGAGTGGCTGTCGTTCATCACGGTGAGCGATGACATAACCATACCGATTGTGTGGCAGCTTCTGATACTGGAAATGTCTGTTGATGGACTTAAAATGGCGGCTGTCAACACGCCGTCGCTTCTGTCTACTCCGCTGAGCATAGTTGCAGGTATTGTTGTCGGTGAATATGCGGTAAATTCAGGCTGGTTTAACACAGAGTCTCTGCTTTATATGGCAGTTGTCACAGTTGGAACGTACTCACAGGCAAGCTTTGAGATGGGATATGCCATGAAATTTGTGAGAGTGCTTACGCTTATTCTCACAGCAATATTTAATGTGCCGGGATTTGTGGCAGGCTGTGTGATTGGACTTGCATCGATTGCATTTAATAACACAATATCGGGTAAGAGTTATCTTGCACCGCTCATTCCGTTTGATGGAGAGAAGTTAAAGAGGGCAGTGTTCAGGGTGAGACTTCCGCATGGGAATAAGTGATATATTATCTTTGCAAGTGTGAATCTGGAATGATATAATTAAATGTAATAGGTCAATGGATATTCAGAAAGGAAAGCGTTATGGCTTTAGAGAATAAACTTAACATCACAGATTCCACAGAATTAGCCAGAATGGAAGAAAAGATAAGTAAGAAAAAGGCTGTTGAATTGTTTGAGAATGGATATCTGGATAATTATGAACCGGGAACATTTAAAATGCTTTCAGCAATTCATAAATATTTATTTGATGAAATATATGATTTTGCAGGCAAAATAAGAACTGTCAATATGGCAAAGGGCAATTTCAGATTTGCGCCAGTTATGTATCTGCAGGCAGCTATCGAAAATGTTGAGAAGATGCCGCAGTCCACATTTGATGAGATAATTGAAAAATATGTTGAGATGAATATAGCTCATCCATTCAGGGAGGGCAATGGAAGAAGTACAAGAATATGGCTGGATTTGATTCTGAAAAAAGAGCTGAACCGGGTTGTAGACTGGAGTGTGGTTGACAAAGAAGATTATCTTCTGGCAATGGAGAGAAGTCCGATAAAGGATATTGAGATAAAATATATTTTAAAACAGGCTCTGACAGATAAGGTAGAAGACAGAGAAGTGTATATGAAGGGCATAGACCATAGTTATTATTATGAGGGATATGCTATATATAAGGCACAGGATTTATAAAAAAGATGAAAATGATAAGCGTCCCTTTAGGCAGGTGTTGTTGGTAACCCACTATAAAGGGACGTTTATATTGTGACACATTTTTTGCAATAAATTTACCTGCACAGCTGTTCATACAGATTATTGATTACGCCATCTTCTGGCGAGTTCATGAATATGAGCTGGTTATCAGTCTTTATCATCATGACTGGCGATGCATCGTGCATGATATATAATCTGCATCTGCCATATGTGTCGCCTTTGTATATGCCGACATCATATTTATCTGTAGAACCGCCATTCACTCTGATAAAATGGTCATTTGGAAGTTCGTCAAGTAACTGTATATCAGTTATGTCCGAAATATTCAATTTAGATGTGTAACCACCTGCTGATACTGTGAATGTGTTGTCAGTTATTTCTGTATCGATGTGAACATTGATGAATGGAAGAAGTACAGCTGCCATAAATATAAAGCATGCAATTATTATTGCGGCTGTAATACCTGTGAATACCCATGCACCTTTTTTGGCATAGTTTAAGGAGTAGTTGGTACTTTGCAGCCTGTCTGGGACAAAGGTCCTTCTGTCAGTAGGATTATAGTAAAATCCTGTTTTCCAGTAGTCATCATCATCAATATATTCAATATTGTTATCAGCAGATAACAGTTCATCTTTTTTATGTCTTGCCATTATTAATGGAACTATGAGAAATACGGCTGATAATATCTCAATAAATATATACACAAATGTTGTCGCTGACAGCAAAGTGTTGGTTAACAATGTTGCGATAGCTGTGTAAGACCATGCAATTGTGTTGACAGCACTTAACAGTATAAGGGCAGTTCCTGCGTATTTTTTAAGTGTGGTGTTAACTTTATAATTAAGTGCTGAGTCTGTGCTGTATATATTTTTCTGAAGCCTGCCTATTGCAATGTGAAATGCTAATGCGACAGCAGAGACTATCACAGAGCTTATATAGAATATAAATATTATTTCATAGTCTGACTTGCTTCTCATTCTGATAAATGGAATAAACAGTGCTGTCTGGATTATTATAAATAATATGTGATACCAGTATGTGACATGTGTCTTTCCAGTGTCGGCACTTATTTTGGTGTCAATGTATAATTTGCGCTTCTGTGATTCTATAATCCAGTTGTTTGCTATCTTCATGGCATACATTTTTCTGTGTGATGATATTAAAAGATATTGTAAACTAATACAATATATAATAAGCCATAAGCAGTATACAAATGTAAATATAACTATATCATAAAAAATTAATAAAGTAACTACAATTGACAGCACCGCATTAATCAGGTTGAAACGCTTCATAGTACGTCTGCATGTTGAGACGATAGACAGGACTTCCTTGTCATCGCTGTGTTCTGATGGAATATGTACACCGAGGTACATTCCACTTTTGTACTTATAGTTAGACTCGTACACATAATGGAATATGGTAACAAGGAACATATCAGTGACAAAAATCATTATAAAAAGAGCTATTTCCATATTAATCTCCATTCCTGTGCCAGGCTGGCACATCTTTGTCTGTATTGGCGGCAGATTTTGTTTCAGGGTGTGACAGGTTTCATTCTTGAATACATATTGTCACATATCTGTAAGAATTCTGATTTGCTCATACCAGTTATACAGGCTTCTGCTGACAGAAGTTCAAGTTCGGATTCCATCTTTTCCCTGAACTGTATGCTCATGTCAATATTTTCTGATACGCAGGCACCAAGACGCCGGTCAATCTTGATATAGCCTTCCGCTTTAAGAATCTGGTAGGTTTTGTTGACTGTCATGGTGTTAACCCCTGCATCTTCGGCTAACTGTCTTACTGTTGGCAGTTTTTCTCCGGCAGCAAGCTCGCCTTTTCCGATTCCTTTAACTATCTGGTTTCTAAGCTGCACATATATAGGGGTGCTGCTGTCCATATCTAATTCAATAAGCATGTGAAATCTCCTTTCTGCCAGAGGTTAGCTGGCTTCTGAAACTGTTATGTCTTTTAATATAATTATAAATGTTTGTCTTGCTTATATTACAATATATAATACAAATAATACATTATGTCAATCCAATTAGTTAAAATCTTTAATAAATATTTTAGAATTTAAACGCTTTACTTAATACTAAAATTCATATATATGTGTTAGAATAAAAAACAGATTAGAGTTCTTATGTAGAAATGGAGCGCATATGGGTAGTGTTATAGGAATTGATTTAGGTACAACTAATAGCTGTGTGGCAGTTATGGAAGGTGGAGTGACCAAGGTTATCTTAAGCAGTGAAGGATACCGCACGACACCTTCAGTTGTTGCGTTCTCAAAGGATGGACACAGGCTTGTCGGTGACGTGGCAAAGAGACAGGCTGCTGTCAATTCTGACAGAACAATATTCTCAATCAAAAGACATATGGGAACTGATTATAAGAAAAAGATTGATGGCAAATCATACACACCACAGGAGCTGTCTGCATTTATATTATCAAAGTTAAAGATGGATGCACAGGATTACTTAGGCACTGAGGTTACAGATGCAGTCATCACTGTTCCTGCATATTTTAACGATGCACAGCGTCAGGCTACTAAAGATGCTGGACGTATAGCTGGTCTTAATGTATTAAGAATAATCAATGAGCCTACATCAGCGGCACTCGCATATGGACTTGACAATGGACATGCTCAGAAGATTCTTGTGTATGACCTTGGTGGTGGAACATTTGACGTATCAGTTATTGATATAGGGGATAATGTGATAGAAGTGCTTGCAACTTCAGGGGACAATCATCTTGGCGGTGATGATTTTGATGCAAGAATTGTTGAGTATCTTGTTGACCAGTTCAAGGTTATCAATGGGGTGAATCTTGCCAAGGATGTTGCCGCGATGGCAAGAATCCATGAAGAGGCAGAAAAGGCGAAGAAAGAGCTTTCATCTGCCATGACAGCTAATATCAACCTTCCATTTATAGCGATGACTAAGGAAGGTCCGCTTCATATGGAGACACAGATTACAAGACGTCAGTTTGAAAATATGACATCAGACCTTGTGGACAGGACGGTTGCGCCTGTTGAGAATGCGCTTCATGATGCATCTCTTAGCAAACAGGACATTGATATGGTTCTGCTTGTCGGCGGTTCAACCAGAATACCTGCGGTTCAGGATAAGGTAAGAAAGCTTATGGGCAAAGAGCCATCAAGAAATCTTAACCCGGACGAATGTGTTGCTATGGGAGCGGCCATTCAGGGCGGAAAGCTTGGTGGACAGCTTGTGGAAGGAAGTGCTGCATCAGACATTATACTTATGGATGTCACACCTATGAGCCTGTCGATAGAGACTGTCGGTGGAATTGCAAGCAGGCTTATAGAGCGTAACACAACAATTCCTACAAGACACAGCCAGATATTCACAACTGCTGGCAACTTCCAGACATCGGTTGATATTAAGGTATTCCAAGGGGAAAGAAAGTTTACAAGAGATAACAAGCTCCTTGGCAATTTCAAATTATCCGGAATCAAGCGCGCTATGGCAGGAACGCCACAGATTGAAGTTACATTTGATATAGATGTCAATGGTATTGTTAATGTATCTGCCAAAGACCTTGGAACAGGCAATCTCCAGTCTATAACAATCACATCTAACTCTAATATGTCAGAGGAAGAGATAGAGAGAGCAAGATGGGAAGCAAGAGTATATGAGAAGCAGGATAACGAGGCAGGAGAGCTTGTGCAGCTTGTCATAGATGCTGGTAATCTTGCGAGCAGAATCAATGCTGAGCTTGCGGCTCATAAGAAGGACTGGGATAAGCCTATGCGTAAGCAGATAAAGGATGCCGCTGGTGCATTGCACAAGGCTTTGAATGGTGTTAAACTAGAGAATGTGACTATAGATGAGGCAGACAAAATAGCAGTTGCCAAGAACAATCTTGAACAACTGTTGAATCAGTTTAATATTGCGTATTAATATGTTTAATATCTCATAAAGCCTGACATGATGCAGGCTCCATCTGCGCCGCACTGGATAACTTCGTCTATCTGTGTGGTGTCAAAGTGTATGCCGCCGATTGCATATATTGGAATTGATACATGTTCACAGACATTTTTAAGAAATTCTGTTCCTCTTGGCGGCAGCCCTTTTTTACAATCAGTTGCGTATATGTGTCCTGCGGTTGCATAAGAAGCCCCAAGCTTCTCTGCTGATACCGCATCCTCGATGGAGTGTACGGATGTTCCGATTACATCAAAGCATGTGCGCAAATCATTTCCTTTATCTGTTTTATAATCGTTATCTGCAATTGCTTTTAACAAATTAAGTGGAAGGTGTATTCTGCGGCATCCCAGTTCTACGGCTATGTCTGCAAATGTGTGGAGTATGCATGTCACGTTGCTGTTATTGCATATTTTGAGAACATCTTTTGCGATAATTCTATACTCGTAATCTGTAAGGTCTTTCTCACGCAGGATTAATGCGTGTGGATGAGCATGTCCGATTTTTTCAATCTGCTGCATAAATGTCCTTGATTCGTCTGTTAAGTGGCGGTTTGTCACCGCAATTAATCTATCCATATATTCTTTAGGGAAATTATCCGGCTGCATAATTGTACCTCGTTTATATATTATGATACCAGGGTCAAAAGGTCAGAAAG
>ERZ1034763.122-NODE-122-length-44356-cov-23.767883_pt1 | contig 44356 bp, 74 predicted proteins | sample MGYA00520701_ERZ1034763 | MGnify/ENA primary metagenome ERZ1034763 (study PRJEB33766, sample SAMN09781707) | gut metagenome | biome: gut microbiome | host: Homo sapiens | place: Madagascar | study: EMG produced TPA metagenomics assembly of the PRJNA485056 data...
TTGATATCCCCCGCCCCGGTCACGTCGCGCGTGTCCCCGCCTCCACAAATTACGCAAAATCATGATTTTGCTATTGACAATTACATATAATCTGATATAATGGTATCCGTACAGCAGAGGAGCGCACCCGCCGCCGGCCAAGCAATGCGGACACGCTCCCCACACCAGACCAGAGGCCCAGCGCGTACAGTGTACCACGCCCGGCCCGCCTGGTCAAGAGATAGGCCCATAGGGCCGGGAGGTAATACAAAATGGAAACCAGGAATTACACAATCAGTGACATTGAGCGCATGAGCGCGGCGGATCTGGCCAGCTTTGCGGAGGGAGTGGAGGCGATAAAGGGACACACGGTTTATTTTATCGACTTCGGCGGCGCGTTCGGCTTTTCCGCTTGCGTCTGCGCGGATGGGCGACATATCTATTATGTCAATGATTACGAGCTGCACCACCGAGGCAAGAGCCGGGCCGAACTGCGCGAGCTTTACCGCCGGGAGCTATCCGGGAAGCTTTTTACGACCGAGGAGTTGCAGACCGTGTACAGCTACGACGATTACACCTCAAAATCTTACTATATCCGCAACTATTACGCCATGCGCCGCCCGTATATTTCTGCGTTTTTCATCGGCAGCGACGCGGAGCGTGCGGAGATCGAGGAGAAAACGGAAAAAATGATTTTCTCCCCAGTTTTCCTGGCGTACTATGCCCCGGAAAACTCCGCTTTCGTGGCGCGCGGCGCGGCGCTGCTGCGGGGGCTGGACGAGGCCGCACAGCGCAACAAGGATAACGCGGAATACTGGGAAAGCGCGTTTTTGCGTGAAATGTACAATCACGAGTACGGAATCAACTGGGAGGCCGACTATGATGTAATTTCCTGCTTCGGCGACTGCTCCGGCGTGGAGGACTACACCGACGCAGAAAAGCTCTTTGCTGCCGTTGGATTCACCGCGGTGCAGAGGGACGCATATTTGGTAGCGCGGCGGGAGTATTACAACCGGGGGATGCAACAATGAGCGCTAACGAGATTGCCGCCAAGGTGCAAGAGCTGCGAGAGCTGCGCCGCATGGCTGACGAGCTGGCCGCAGAGATTGACGGCTTGCAAGATGCCATCAAGCAGCACATGGACGCCGCCGGGGTTGATACCCTGGCGGGCCTGGATTACAAAATCACCTACAAGGCCGTTACATCGTCCCGGCTTGACTCTAAGGCCCTCAAGGCCGATCAGCCGGAGCTGTACGCCAAGTACTCCAAGCAGACCACGGCGCGCCGGTTTTGCCTCGTCTGAGGGGGTGCCGGATTGCTATCTATCTTGTTGTTGATTATATGGTTTCCGTTGGCCATCTTGGCCGACGTGGTCCGCAAATCCAATTAATTAACCATCTGACAGGGGCAAAAGCCCCGGAAAGGGCGACAAAATGAAATCTACATGCTCATATGTTACAGGGTCCCGCCGTGGTTATATCTGCGTAGCTAATCGTGGGGTAGAGAGCGATTTTTACCACGTGCCCGACACGCTGTCAGGCTTGCGCGGCAACGAGCGCAAGGCAATGGCATATCTCCGCGCAAAGGGTGCAACGCATTACACAATAGCAAGTTATCAGGGCGTACCGTACAAGGGTTATAGCAATCAATATTGCTATGCCGTGTACACCGGATACGACGCCGGGCAGGATCAATAATAGATGGTAGGCCGCCCCGGGATCTGGCAAATAACGGCTTGCAAAATCAAAATAAATCTATATAATAAGTCTATATAATTAACTATGGAGGAGTGTATATTATGTCTATTATGTGTCCATGGGATAATTCCGGCAACCTGGTCCCGGGTGTTACTGTCAGATCATGGCTTGAGTATTTGCGTTTTATTGGGTATTCCGGCAACATTACTATTGATCGGGTGTATTATAACTTTCCGTCCTTGCTGCTTTGTCCCCCTGATGATTTGGATTTATCCGCCGCCGTGGTTGCGCTTGATAATGGCTATTATGGCAATCATGGTGTTTTGACAAAATAAGATTGCTGTTGACACGCCGCCCCGGGTCCATCCGGGGCGGTTATTTTTATGCCTTGCCCGTAATGGCGTTTTAATGGCGTTTTGCGGGCTTTTGCTGTTGGGTGGTATTGGGATACCACCGCCAATGCAACACGCTGTGCGCGGCGTTTTGGCGCGATTTGCGGCGGCGTTGTGGTGTAGTGTGTTTGCGCGGTGCGTGGCTGCCCTGCTTTTCCCGTCCTGATCGTGGCGGCGTGGGCGCTTCCGGGGCCGGGGGGATATGGCAGCGCTGCAAATCGTATTGACCGGCCCCGCGATGCTATAGCACAGGGGGCCTAATCCCGGGCGAGGCAGTGCGTGCCGTCCGGATCAGGGCGTGGAGTGAGTCAAGCGGCTGTGCGCATGCGCTCGATTTGGCAGTTTTGTGCCAAAAGTCGCTGCGAAAGTCGCCCAGTTTTGCGCAAAAGTCGCTGATAGTCGATAAACCGTGTATAAACCCGGGAAAATCGTTGCCCTTACTCTGAAAGTTGCTGAATAGTCGCTAAGAAAATCATGTTTCATAGTCGCAAGCCGCCGCCTCGATGTACTTCTTCTGAAGTTCTTCGGGCGGCGTTTCTGTCCCAAGGGGGTTGTTGGGCGTGAGAACGACCTCTTGTTTGTCGGTCATGCCGAAAAAGTTCTTCGCGCGGAAAATGTACGTAATCTGCGGAATTTTCCCCTGTGAGACCAGTTTTGCATCGATTCCGGCCAAAATTTGTTTGGCTTTTTTTATCATGCCAGCCCTCACGGGGCCCAACGATCCCTTTTGCCAGTCCAAAACCGTTTGAGTTACGGCCCCGAGAGCGAGGCACATATCCTCCACCGTGGGGATTTGTCCTTCCTCTACACACTGTTGGAAATAGTCGTTAAGCTTATCGGCACATTCCTCATCAGTTTTTACGCATGACCTCTTGAAGTATTGAAATGACTCCCTAACAATTTGCGAGATTTCTTCATTTGTTGCAGTACACCTGGCCGTAACAGACGCTGATGCCGCGCCTCTGGTGTGTGAGATGGCATTCTCTCCGCGTTCTTGTACGATGATCTTGCGAATAGTCGGCTCGGACAGCCCGTTCTGTTTTGCCACAGTCGCTATATGCTTACATGCGTCATAGTCGGCAAGGACCTGCTCTCTCATAGCTTGCGTGATTTTACTTGCCATCTATGTCACCTTCTTCCCGTCTTACCATATTTGGGGTGATTTCAAAAAGTTCGTTACACTCCGGGCACATGACATGCGCATCTGCCTGTCGCACAATCGTTCTCCCGGTCATGTAGTCGCGTTCAACCTTTTTGCCCGTATTGAACTCGAATATGCACCCGCACGTTGGGCATTCTGCCCGGGCAAATTTATCTTGTTTCCCGTGCTTAATGATTTTCATGGCTTCTCCTGTTTATGTGCCGCGCTCCCACCTCTGCGCTATGTATGGCACAAGTTCACCCGCCCAATTGGGCACTCCTATGTGTTGCCGTATGCCCGCAGAGTGGCTGTGTTATACAGAAACTCGGGGGGCTCCCGCTTCATCACACCGTCTTTTCGTCCGGTCGGGGGCCCCGTTGTTGGCAAAGGCGAGTGGAATCGAACCACTATCTGCGGTTTTGGAGACCGCCGCGTTACCATTACACTACGCCCTCTGGAACGGGCGGCTGGAGTCGAACCAGCACATACGGGAGTCAAAGTCCCGGGCCTTACCTTTTGGCTACACCCGCATAAAAACAGACACCCGCGAGATATCCCGTGAGTGTCTGCATGCCATGGCCTGTCTCCCGTAAGGTGGGAGACAGCTTTTTTCGTTCCGCACTGTCGTAGCGGCTCACGCCTTAAATGCCCACCCTGGTACACAGCGTGCGGGTGGCCCTGTCGATAAGAGGGGAGACCGGTAACGCCCTTACGGGGCCGCTTGCGCGGAGGCACCCATTACCGGCTGTGCCTTAACCTATGAAGGAAAGAAAGATGAGAAAAATGAAATTTCGGGTTGTGGGCTGACTGGTTCCACTCTCCGATGATACTATTTTAGCACGTTTTTATGTGCCTAATGGGCCAACTTTTAGGAAACCAGGCCCAAATAATCCGCTACGTGCCACAAAAATGCAGCTTTGCGGCGCTTCATGGTTCTCTCGCTGAATCCGCATCCGTCCATGATTCTAAGCGGGTATCTGTCCCGGTTCTCGCAATTCCGCATGATCACCCATACCAGCTTGCGCCGCACGTTCTCGTTGGCGATATCGCGCCCCACGTTTTCCATTGCGTATTCCACGGCCCGCATCTTCTTCGTCTCCGGCCAGCTCTCTATGGTTGCCAGCCGTTCCGCCTTGCGCTCGGCTATCCTGCTGTTACCGGGGCTATGGGGCATGCCGGACATGGCGTAGTCTGACGCTTCCAACACTTCTTCCCGGGCCGCGTTGTACGCGCGGACCCGGCGGGGATAGCCCCTGACGTAGGCGATACACTCCATGCGGATATCGTAGGGGAGCGAGTATTTGCTGCTCATGTAACACCTCCAGGAGTGTCATAGAAACCATCTGGTTCCGCGTCCTTTGTAATCAACGTGTTTGGCCTGTCTCCCTGATACACTGTTACGTCCCGCCCAAACACATGCACTTTGGCAAACGTATGGCGGAATGGTTTCACGTCGCCATGTGCGTGAATTATTAACACCACGCAAAAGGAGCCAGCCAAGCTCTCTACAAAGTGCTCTTCCACATCCGCAATAGCAAGCCTGGGCCCTTCGCACAAGATTATTGGAACATCTCTGTAAACGTTCATCGTACCTCCTATTCCAGCGCCGTCTCAACGCCGTACTCTTTGAGCATCTGCCGGATATCTGCCCAGGTAACATACCCTTCCGCCACGCACTGAGCGGCGTGGTTTAGCTCCCCGGCAAGCTGCTGCACATCGTCCATCGGCGCGTCGTGCTTATCGATCAGGACATACAGCATCAGGTCTATGCCCCGGCTCAGACCCTCCACAATGCCGTTGCTGTAGGCTTTGTCTACGTCGGCCTGTGTGCGGGGGATTCTTCGGGGGTTAGTCTTGGGCATGGGCATCCTCCCTCCGTCTGCCATTCGCGCACCAGAAATCTGAAGACACATGGCAATCCACGCACGGGCCGTAGGAGCAGTACAGACCGCCCAAATCCTCGTAGCTGTACTTGCAATCCCTGCACCGCACCACGGGCACTGCATCAATGGTTGGAAGGACATACTTGATTATGTGATACGCTTCTGTAAATCCCTCGGCAAGACTATCAAGATGAGTTTCGCCGTTGTGTATCAATTCTTTCGTTTCCTCGTATTCTTCGCCAAACAGTCTCAATGCTTCATCCGCAGCAATCAGCCGCATCGTTGTCGCCTCCGTCCATCTTTTCCCCGCAGTTGGGACAGTAGTTCCAATTTCCAACATCATCGAAAAAGGTAAACTCCCACTTGACCATCACGCCGCACTTCGGGCATTTGATGTAGTCGTGATCTTCAATCCACCGCATCGCCGTCGCCTCCGTCCACAATCACCACAAGCAGTTTGACAACTCTCCCGTCTTTTAATGTCCACTCATAGCCGCCAGAGGACTTGTCACCGTGCAGACCACCAAGACATTCCTGTATTAAATAGTCGCGCACAGCACATAAGGCTTCATCGGTGCACTCCGTTTTGTTCTGCCATAGGTTCTTGTTCTTGCTGTTTAATGTACCCGCGTATATCCCAAACGCGCCGCATCCAACATGATATTCAGCCGTTTTCAGCACCTCCGTCCATCTTTGCGCCGCAGGAAGTCCTCGTCACATACGCCACGCAGTTCTCAGGGTCATTCCCACAAAGACATGGCGCATATACGCATAAATCACAAATTGTAAACATCTCAGTTAGTGTCATTGTTAGCCCTCCTGTTCCATACTTCTTTAGCCTTTTTGGGCGTATATGTAAGACCTGACGTTGCGCAACACCTAATGCACACGGCATTATACGCCCAACGTCTACCTTGCGTGTCCTCCACTGCGTCCGGGTTGACGTTTATAACCGCTTCACCGCCACAAAATGGGCAATGCCTTAATTCAGTCATCCTTCATCGCCTCCAGTGCTTTCTCCGCCTCCTCGCGGGTGAGGAATACGGTCTTACCGATTTCTCCGGCGTTTATACCTGACAGCGATTGCCAAACAAACCCTTCTACAATGTCCCACTCGATAAACAAGCCGAACAATTCCACGCGGATGGCTCTAACTTTATACACACTGATCGTTTTTCGACCCGTTACTTCGTAAAGCCTATCGCCCACTTTGCACGGCAGCACCCCTATGCGCCCATCCTTGTCGGCCTCGGCCAGCTCCCGCAGGCGGTCGATGCCGCCACATTCTCCTACGATAGTGCAAAGGTCGCTCCAATCTTTTTGAAGTGCGGTCACTTCATCCGGCCCCAGCCCCGTATCTAAATATTTCTGCAACATCGGGCAGTGTGCAGCCGTTACCGCCGTGCAGAATCCCCCGACAGCAGTGCAGTTCCCGTTATCCTTATGGCGAAAATCGCAGCGAATACAATTCAGCGTTTCCATGTCACTCCACCTCCCATTTCAGTTCGTCATACAGCTCACTGAACCGCTTGTTCCACTTCCTCAGTCCGAAGAAACAGTACACGCCCAACACGATCCACAGCACCGCAGCGCAGTCACGATCTTATCTCTTGTCATGTCATTCCTCCTCGCCAAATGGCAATCATGCTGGGAAACGGTGCCGTTCCAATCGGCTTTCCGTCCAGCTCAAATTTCAGCCTACCACGCAGGAAGCGGATCTCTGCCTTGCCAAGAATATAGTCGTGAAAGCTGGCACGATCTGTCCGGGCGGGGATCAGAAGCACCACCGTTGTCCCCGGTTTCTGTCCTTCGCGGTAACACTTCTCCGTCCACAGCCCGGTTTCCTTGCTCCCGTAGGGCGGGTTACAAAACACCGTTTCGCCCTCCCAATTTTGCCGCAAACCATCATCGCTTTGCGTGAAATACCGCGCACACTTGTGGTTTTCATCACTGGCGGCAACGTCCAGCGTGAAATGAAACTCCGCGTCCAACTCGTCAAACAGCTTTTGCGGCGTTTCCCAGAAATTCTTATCGCTGGAAAACAAAGCGTCGTTTACCATGTCATTCCTCCTCTCGCATCGCCGCCCCATTGCTCCGCCATAGCTTTGGCGATGCCGGGGAAGGTCTTTGCGCGGTTTTTGGCCCTATCCGTGGTAAACATACCTTTATGCTGTTCCCCATGCTTATAACTATAGCTGCCGCTCGGACACCATGTTGCTGTCGGCTCAACAATATTTGTCGGCTTCAACGGCTGTACACCACGCTCCCACAGCAAGATTTTTTTGCTGAACGGGTGTCCGTATTGATAGGGCTGTATGGCTTGGGTTGGTTCTTGATACTCAAACACTTTACTTGGTGTCGGATTTTCAATTATAACCTTGTCACAGTCGGCTGCCCATATTGCCAAAAACAACGCTTTGCCGCAAAGCCCTTCATAGTAGCGGCGAAGATTTAACCTGCCGCCTTTATACAAGTGCCTTGCCCCGGCATTGCTTGTTTTGGTACACGGAGGGAAGGCGATAATCATATCCCATCGCCCCACATCATGCACCTGTCCGTCCATTGTGGTCACTTGCCCCCCCTCGATGGCCTTTAGAGCGTCGCCTAAAATGTGCCACTCGGGATGTCCGCCGGACGGCTCCTGTATGTCGCAGGAATATGCCTCATGCCCCAGCGCACGAAACGCAATACATACCACTTGGCTTTCCTCACACGCACATAAAACTTTCATCTCAATCTCCAAACACAACGCCGCACTCGTCCTTCAGCACGTCCTTGATGTGCTTCCGCTTGATGCGGCCTTCGTTTATCTCCTCCGCCATCTTCTCCAGACACGCATACAGGTACGCAATGCTCTGCGTGTCCCGGCTGTCCGCTGTCTCCTCCTGGACGTGCCAGCCGCATTTGTCCATCAGCACCATTGCCACCATGTCCATGCACTCCCGTGTGCCTTGCAGCTTGCCACGCATGAAAATGCGTTCGTCCCTGCTCAAATGCTGCTTGCCCACGTCACACCTCCCGGATGTCGGCTTGTTGCCCACGGCCAAATAAAAGACTTCCGCTTTTTATTTCCATTTCTCGGTGCAGTCTGCTGTGTTCTCCTCTTGTCATGACACGCAAATTTTCTTTTCTGTTATCTGCTCTGTCCCCATTTATGTGGTGTACAACTTCGTCTGCTTTAAGCGGTCTGCCCATCATTTCTTCCGCAACCAACCTGTGTTCTTTGGCGTTCCCTCGCTTGTTGTACCCTCTAACGTGATGAACAATATAGCCATTTTCAAAATACGTTTTCCCGTTTGCGTGGTCGTGTCTATACTCTGACGCACAATGCGGGCTACAGAACTCGTTTCTTGTGGTATAAAATTCTTTACCGCATTGCTTGCATTTCAAGATGCTCCCTGTACGCGATCCAATGTACCCACACTCTTTTGAACAGTATTTTACTGCGCCATTTTTAACCCGATAATCACTTGCTTTTACCTCGAATTTTTTACCACAGGAGGCGCAAGTATATTCAACCATTTTTGCTGTTTTCTTCCCCAGTTTGTTAAACCTATTTGCGCACAAATGGCTGCAAAATCGCGGTTTTTGGCTCTCATACCTGTATTCAACATTTGCCCCGCAATACTCGCATATCGTTTGTCTCACAATTCACCACTCCTCACACTTCAACAACCCCATAGCCAAATCTGCTCTTAAACAGTTTTGCTTTCATGGAAAACACCCTATACGCAGCGCTACTCGGATCTTTATACCCCTTCACGTCCTCCACCACCGGCAGCCAGTACCGCTGGCCGTAGCTGTCAGGAGCCGTTCTGCGCTCGTACACGAAGTCCGCGATGTAGTCGATACTTTTCACACGTTCGCCCTCAAACGTCGTGTACGCCTCTTGCAAACAGTACCGCACCTGCAATTTCAGCCCACGTATCTCCCCGGCATTTTGCAGCAGCAACAAAGCGTCATAGCGCTCCGCCTCCTTCTTGCTGTCGAAAGTCAGCTTGCCGCGCCGCGTCTTCTGCGCCTTGTACTTTCCGGGCTTGCGCATCTTCTCCATGATCTGCTTCTGCGCCGCAGGCCCCAGCCGCATCAGATCATCACTGTTCATCCAACAACCCTCTTTTCTCCAGTCCGCGCTTGCTCATGGTGTAACGCTTGAACGTCGTCAGTTTCTGGTCTTTCCCGCAGCGCTGGCACACGCCCCGCGCCCAGCCGTGGAACGCTGGCTCGATGATGTATTCCGCCGCCATCTCCTGCAAGCAGGCCACGCACAGCCTGCCGGACGCGATCTTCCATGCGCCGTCGTTCATCGCAACCTCCAGTTCTTTCCGCTGCCCGTCACGCTCATGGTAAAGCCCTTCGCGCGCTCCGCAATGCGGGATCCTATCGCCTCGTCCCAGTCCAATATCTGTCCTATCGTCCGCTCGGAACTGATGATCGTGGCACACTCCGGCTTTATGTATCGTGCGTTGAGTATTTCAAAGGCAATGTTCCGGTCAGCCTCCGTCACGTTTCCCTTGAGAAAGTCGTCGATGTAAAGCACACGGATAGTTTTCAGCCTTCCAACGGCATCGGCGTACAGCTCCGCATCGTTTACCTTTGCCTTGATGGATGGAATGTCCGACCGCCACTGCATATACCGTACCGGCAAGCCTGCCTCCATCAGCTTCCCGCAGATCGCCGTGCACAGGTGCGTTTTCCCGCTGCCGGGGGTCCCACCGGCATAAAACCACTTCCCGCGCCAATCCGTGATATACGCCTCGGCCATCTGCTTTGCCTGCTTCTGCCACGGCTCCGCCGTCTGGTACGTATCCAGCGTACAGCTTTCCAGCAGACCGGATAGCCCGCTACGCGCAATGCGCCGCTGGTTGTCCTTGCGTATCTGGCAAGGGCAGATACGGGTCACAAGCTCCCCGGTGGCGCTGCGTGTGGCCGTATAGCCCCTGTCCTCGCAGACCGGGCACTCAAAGTACGACTTCTCCGGGGATATTCCATTTTTTCGCAGGTGCTCCAGCATCGCCGTTATGTCCATCGCCGTGTTCCTCCTTCCACCTCGTCTCCCAATTCCGCACGGCGGCTTTCCAGTCTTTCATGCGGTTCTTGCCTACCATCCACCCCTTTTGCTCGTAGAAGGCGACAAAGCGATCTGCGTTGACGTGATAGCCCTGCGCCTGAACATAGGCGGATACATCATCAGCGGATGGTGGTGTGAAGCGCTTCGCGCGCGTATCACTCACACCGTTAGGTGGGAGTGAATTATCTTTGGTTTTGTCTTTGGTTTTGTCTTTGGTTTGGTGCGTTTCGTATACGGTCGTATTCGAACGTATACCATCGTATACGGTCGTACCATCATGATGTGCATATCGTTTTTTTATGTTGCGCTGGTTCTTTGCGCATCTCTCGTCATACGCCGCTTTTGCCCTATTTATATCATCCGCAATAAAATCGAATGCGATCGACTCCCGTCCCGTAAGTTCCTCCGTCTCTCCGGTCTCGCCATATTCCAGCAAAGCCCGTACAAGCCGACCTACCTCTTGATCTGAGAGTTTCTCTAATTTCTTGCGATAACTGTAATAAAAGGGAATGTACTCAAGAGCCACTATGCACCGCCTCCCACTCCTTCGGCGATACGCCTATTTCCCATTCTTTTCCTCCTTTCGTTCGTACTCGTCCGTCAGGTGCCGTGCGATGGTGCAATGCTCCCACGTCCCAGCACAGAATTGACTCATGAAGCGGGATGCCGCGCCGCCCGTCTCAAAGCTGACGCGGCTACCTCCCTCGCAGCAGACCCGCCGTTTCTCGCTGCTGGTAAAGTATGGGCAGGTGTACCGCTTGTGCCAGTAATCCATGCCGCTCTACCTCCTATCAAACCGGCATATCGTCGTCCGTGTCGAAGTCCTCGTCCACCTCCCCGAACTGTCCGCCCGCGTATTTCTTGGCGCCGCTGTCCGCGTCCTTCTTGGCATCGCCAAAGTAAATGTTGTCCGCCAGCACCTCGGCGTTCCGGCGCTTATTGCCGTCCTTGTCCGTCCAGTCCCGCAGTTGCAAGCGGCCCTCCACCACGGCCATGCGGCCCTTAGCAAGGTACTTCGCGGCAAACTCACCTGTATTGCGCCAGGCCACCACGTCGATGAAATCCGTTTCCTTCTCACCGCTCTGGGACTTGAAGTCCCGGTCCACGGCCATGGTGAAGCTGGTGACGGCAGTGCCACTCTGGGTGCGGCGCAGTTCAGGGTCCCGGGTCAACCGGCCCATGATGACAACGTTGTTCAACATTCTGCCACCTCCAGACGCTCCATGAACTTCTCCAGATCCTTGGCCTTAAAGTAGATACGATGGTTCCCTCTGGCCACATGATAGCCCTGGATAACACAGTCGTTCCGCAGGGTGTCCAGCGTGTCAACGCTGATGCTCAACAGTTTCGCTGTCTCGCTTCTTGTGTACAGCAGTTTCTTTTCCATCTCTACCTCCTATAGATATGACTTTCCAAACTCGCGCCTGAAATCGTCCTCCGTCCAGCCCTCGTTCTTCATGATCGTCAGCTGTCCGTATCGGCGCAATCGACGCATCTGGTCGCCGTTCCGGTGCACGGCGGACTTCCCGTTCCTGTGGCATCTGTCACCGCAGAGCCACACCACCGCGCCGTATTTCTCGCTTTTGCCGCGGTAAGAACCCCCGAAAACATGGTGACGCTCCAGCGGGTCCTGTGCGCCGTTCCTGCCGCAAAGGAAACATCTTCTTTCATTCATCGACGTCGTACTCCGTCCCGTCCGATACAAACTCCGGGCATTCTGTGATTCGGTATGATGGTATTCTTCCGCACAATAGCGTTGGCACTGCGGTCCAGCCGGGGACCGGCTCAAAACGTTTTGACCAAGAGCACCCGCCGCATGCCTTGGCGCAGCCCCAGCACAGTTGCGGCTTTTCGACCTCCGTGAAAATTGCATCTATGGGCCACCCAGCCTTCCAGCGCTTGCGGATTAAATCCGGGCTGATTCCGGTAATTATGGCCCAGTCACATACGGTCCTCTTCTCGCCGTTCCAGGTCAGGTAGGTCGGCGTAACCCGGTGTTTGATGCACCCGCAGGATTTCTTGTGCCCTCTGCGCAAATTCGCGCCATTAGAAATTGTCTTGTTGCCGCAGTCACACTGGCAAACCCAGCACGTGTTATTCCCCGTCGCCTTGAAAGAGATGGGGTATAGCGCTACCAGTTTCCCGAACCGCTGCCCGGATATGTCCTTGGTCCGGGGAAACGTGCGTTGTTTCATTTTGCGGCACCCCACTCTCTGTCAAGCTGGCTGTCCATGAGCCGGATTTGCAGTTTCATGGAGTTTATTGCCTCCATAGCGGATTTGTACACCACTTCCGCACAGTCACGATCAAACCGCAGACCGGCTATCTGTGTGGACCCTCGGCAAATATCGGAGATGATCGTCACTGGCGTTCCCTTCTCGCGCTCATCGAGGATGCGCCGTGCAAGGGCTATGCGGTAGGCTTTTTCAGCTTCCGCATATTTTTGCCCGCGCTTTTTCAGTTCCGCAATGGCCACGTCTAACATCCGGCTCTTGTTGCCGATCTCTGTAACCAAATCGCTCATGGTCACTTCTCCGCTTTCAGGGCAGCCTTAATGCAGGCGGCACACAATTGGTGGCCAAGCCGCTTTTTTGAGTATGTAACGATATCCGGGACCTCCCAAAGTTCCCCGTTGCGTTTTGTGGTTGCCGCGATGTCTCCACCACATCTCTCGCACTTAGGAGGCTCTTGACGAGCGTCCAGCTCAGCAGATGAGATTTTGTCGGGGTCCTCGCCAGTGGGAAGCGCGAATGTGCGCAGCCACATATACTTGAAAGCATACGTCATGGCCTTCCCGCTCCCCTTGTCCTGCGTGTCCGCACCGTCCCCGCACGACGCAATATCGATGTACTGGGACGGGTCCTCGGTATCTTGCATGCGGTATATAACGTCCACATGCGTGATGGTCTTGTCGCGGCTGGCCGTCTGTGCGATGGGGTACACGATCAGTTTGTACTTGGCCAGCTTCTGCCGCATAACGGATGTCACTTTCTCCTCAGAGAGAGCCTTGTAGCTGGTGCTGCCAAAAGACACATGGTCATCCTTTGCCAGGTATTGGACCTCGTTCATAATGGCGAGGATTTTTTCGTAGATATTCAAAAGTTATCTCCTTTCGCAATATTATCCAGCGTAGCGCCGTCCAGAAGGTCGGCCAAGTATTCGCGCTCAGCTCGGTTGAAGTCGCTGACGAACAGCCGGAGGAGCCCTTTGACACGCAGCTTGCACTTGCGGCACACCGGGTCCTGTGCGTTCTTCGCGCCATGGCAAGACGGGCACTCGTCAGCCGTGTACTCATACGGGTTCGCCAGCTCTGTCCCGCATCGAGGGCAATAGTATGCGGTGCTGTCTCCGTATTCTTCGGAGTACTCTTGTTTGCGGACGGGCTCCTCAAACACAGTGTCGCACGCATCACAGATGTACATCATCGGGCCTCCATTTCTGCCTCGCATCTGGGGCAATAATATGCGGTTATGTCCCCCAATTCGGCGGTGCTACATTTGCAAACGGGTTCAAAGAACACAGCGTCGCACTCATCACAGATGTACATCAATCTTCCTCCTCGTCCGGTATGTCTACAAAGGTGTATCGGCTCTGCTTCACCGCTCCGGTCATCACGCGCTTGTACGCTCTGCGCACGACAGCAGGGTCAACGCCGACAATCCCTGCAAGCTCTTGTATCGTGTCAGCCTGTGCAATGGGAAGCCGGAATCTGTCTCCCGTGGTGTACTGGTACACCCTCACGTCCATACGCCCCTTTCCTGCGTCCGGCGGTGCTCTACGATTGACCTTTTACAGCTCACTTCTTCACCCTCTCTTCCAGCAGGAGCCGTACACCCTGGCACAGCACATAGATCAAATCGTTCTGCCAGATGTCGCGGTCAATGGCCACCTTGGTCATGCCGGTTTCTATTGCGTCCAAGGCCTCCACCATATCAGAGCGTTTCGCAGGGCGGGCAACCATCTCGCGGTGCGCCTCGTTAGCCTTGATGAGGGCCTGGATGTGTGTGCGCTGGTTGTCGATAGCATCAGCGGCTGCACGCATTATCGAGCGGATACAACTACCGTCTCCACATGCCCACGGGCATGAGCTACATGCTCCAGTCTCGTCCGCGCACTTCCGCAGCTCGTCCGCAATTTCCTGCGGGCTAAGTCGGTTCATCGCTTGCCCTCCATCCAGTCCACCAGCTTCAACAGCCCGGAGACGCATGCCCCCACGCCGATGAAGCAGAAGATCCATACGATAGTCATTACTCCGCCTCCATAATCTTTCCGTTTCGCAAGGTGTACCATGTATCCGGCTTGATAATCTCGCCGTCAACACGGGCCAGTTTGGCATCAACGATATCTCCTGAGTCGTCCCGCTCGGAAACCACGATCCAGTTTCCAAGTGTGCCTTTTGCAAGACTATCTTGGCCCCACGCCACCGCAATGCACTGCGTTCCGACGGCTGATGCCCTGCCGTCACGTCCAGTGGCGGTAGCAGTGCCACTCAAGCCAGATGCAACGGCGTTGCCACTCCAGCCAGATGCGGCGGCGTTGCCCCTCTCGCCAGACGCATGATCTTCAGTGGTTCCCGTGCACACTTCACGAATGAACTGCGCCCCGGCCTTGATAACGCCACCCAGCCCGACCTCCGCGCCGATCTTGATTTTCTCGCCGCACACCTTGGAGTCATCGCTATTACGCTGCCCGTTGTCATCGATCTCCACCTCGCAATAGCGGGAATCCGTTGGAGGGTAGTATCGGAACGTGTCCAGCGGGTTTTCACATGCGTGGAATCCTTTGCTGCACAACGCCGCTACCGGTTCCTGATATTCTTTGCCTACCTCATACTGAAAACCACGGCATTTCAGGTCCTTGTCGAACCCCTTATATGCTTTCATTTGTTTCCGCCCTTTCCTCAAGCCACTTGTCCACCAGTCGCTTGAAAATCATAAACACACGGCTGCGGCCGGTCTCGATGCACACACCGAACGGCAGCTTTTCAGCCTGAATCCCATCGGAGAGTGTTTCTTTGGAGATTTTGACGCCGTTTTCCCGCAGATACTTTGCGGCCTCGTCGATTGTCATAGTTTTTACCATACTTTACTCCTTGCAATTGCTTCGCGGGTGTGGTATAATACCCGTGAAGAATCCTTGCCAATGCTTCTTCGCCGCCCCGTCAGGTTGCCGCCTGGCGGGGCATTTTTTGTTATTGCGCACTTCCCGCCTCATTCCCAGGAAGAGACCCATCCGCAGTGAACTTGTCAATATCATCCTGGTCAATCCGGAACGTTGCGTGGGTTTTGCCGTAGTGCGCTTTCTGGGCGTTTTCTGCGGCGGAAAAAATACTGCCCCGGTAAGGGTCGCTTTGTGCAAGCAGTTTCCCGTCGAGGGACCAGTATTTTGCGACTTCCCTAACGGGGTCCCCCTCCACACCGCTGCCGACTGGCCCGATTGTTACAACCACCTGAATGACCTTTGCGGAAGTACAGCCGATCTGGCGGTCATGCGATTCTGCACTCAAACTTTCACCTCCAATTTCATACTTTCCTCTTTTCCAGGACTGCGGCAAAAGCGTTCTCCATCCGCTCCTGAATGTTGGGCGGATTCCGGTGCCCATTAAGAATGAGGCTTACGTAAGCTTTCGTCACGCCCAGTTCCTCTGCCAGTTCGTCGTAGGTGACGCGATTGCAATGCATCTTCCCGACCAACCGGCCAGTCCATTTCTCCGGCAACATATCACCTCCTAAAAATGCAGTTGCAAATGTTAACACATTGTGCTATTATGTATTTGCGAGATAAATAATAGTTTGATGCACGGGCGGAATCCGCCGGGGCTTGGGTTTGTGTTACTTTTTGCAACCTGTATTTTAATTATAGCGTTAACAAACGAAACTGTCAAGCCTAAAGTGATAACAAACGTAACTTTTACAAAATGCACAAAAACGGAGGATATGTATTGTGGCATTTTACGAAAACTACGTGAAACTGTGCAATTTGGCGGGGAAATCTCCGTCGGCAGTTGCGGTTGAGCTAAAACTTGGTAAACCCTCTGTTACACGGTGGAAGCACGGGGCAGTTCCCAGGGACACCACCATTTTGAAGATAGCGGGCTACTTTGGCGTCTCAGTGGAAGAGCTGACTCAAGACACAAAAAAAGAGCGCCCCGCCGATGGCGAAGCGCTAAACGTAGATGAGTGGATAAAGAAAGCCCGGACGATGTCAAACGGAGATTTGAATCTGGCCTTGCGGGAACTGTTGAAAATACAAGCGGAGAGGATAGCAGAAGATGAGAGAACTGAGCACTAACGCAAAAAAGGCGCTGGCAGCTCTCTACACGCATTACTGCCAGCGCCGGGCATACGGGCAGTCGAAGCAAAACTCCACATTCTTCATGCCGATTCCAGAAGCAGTAAAGGATGGGTTACAGGAGATTTGTGCTGCCGGATATGCCGAGTATTCGCCTTTTGGTGGTATTATCCTGATGGATGCGGGCATTGACTACATGGACCAGCAAGACCCGGAAACCGTCCTCATGTGGGATTTACATGACGGACAGGTCATAACCTAACTTGTTCTTCACAAATGCGGCGAAGTCACTGGCTTTATACAGGTTAGGCGTAAGCAGTGCGTTAGACACGCTGAGCCGGACACCGCACATATCGCATTTGAAATCAATCTTATCTCCGATAAGCGGTGTTCCATTTACGAGGACAAATGTCTTTTCGCCGTCAGATGCAATCAGGACTTTTGCGTTTGATAATTCCATGTTTTTCTAACTCCTTCCATAATCGTCTTTGTTCTTCCTGTGTGAGTGTCTGGACGGCGGCTATGAATAGTTCTCGCTTGCTGCACTCGTCCATTTGTTCTATTATATCATACTTTTCGCAAAAACACACGATTTATTTCCCCCTCGTAAAAAAATATTTCTACCTATTCCCCCAAATAGGACAAATATTGCATACCGCGTTGCCCTATAATAGGCAACAAAGGGATAGATTTCGGGTTATGTTGGCCCCGCCGCCCCCGCACCGGACGGCAGGGCCGATATAGCAGATAGCCCATCAGGCTGTCATCTGCTACGATTTAAGCATAGCAGTGCCGAGAAACCATGTCTACGCACAATACGGGGAACCGTGCGGTCGATGTAGGGCAAATGGCCCCTGCATTTGAGATTCTGTCCCGCCACAGGTGAAATCTACTTTATGGAGGCGAATAACCATGTCTGCGTTGCAGGAAATTGCGGGAAACATTGAGCAATACCCAAAAAGAATTCGCGAGGCAAAGGAAAAGAAAAGGTACACCATCAACGACATCGTGGATCTGTCCGGCGTGTCAAAGTCCGCCGTGTCAAAGCTCCTGGACGGATCGCAAATGGACCCGAAGCTCTACAACGCTGTCGCCATGTGCATGGTGCTGGATCTGTCTCTGGATGAACTGTTCGGGCTGGACAAGCCAGTGGACCACCCGGAATCTATGCAGGCCAGGATACACCAGTTGGAGCTGGAAAACGCGCATTTGTCCGGTAACGTAAAAAGGCTGGAAGAAGTAAACGCCATACAGAAGGACCAAATGCGCACTCGCAAGCCGGTCATCTTCGTCCTGCTTGGTATGTGCGCCGTGCTGGCCATGTGCCTGGTGGCGTACTTGTTTATTGACTCGCAAATCACGGCCCAAGGGCTTATCCGCAACGGACAGCCTACCGCCGTGGCGTGGTTTGTTATTGTCGTAGCTGTCACTGCGGTGATAGCCTCATCGGTCATCATCTCTATGGCACTGCGCAAAAAAGTGTGAAAAAAGGCCGTCCCACATGGGGCGGCCATGTCACAATATAAAGGAGGATACAATGAACTGCGTTAAGTGCGGTGGAGTTTTGCCGGATGGTGCTCTGTTTTGCCCAGCATGCGGAAAGCGGCAATCCAAACAATCCCGCAGGGCCATCAAGAGGCCCAACGGGGCCGGAACGGTCTATAAGCTTCAAGGCCGCAGGAGCCGCCCGTGGGTGGCGGCAAAAAGCCGGGTGATTATAGGGTATTACCCCACACGCAAAGACGCTCTTGAGGCTCTGGAGCGCTTGGCAGGAAAGGATTTGACAGAGCGGTATAACATGACATTCAGGGAAGTATTTGAAGCCTGGAAAGAGGAACACTATAAGGAAATAGGCCCCCGTGGGGTGGAGTCATATAACCGGGCTTTTGACGTGTTTCAGCCGCTCCACGATGCAAGATTCCGCAGCTTGCGGACAGCAGACTTTCAGGCGGTCATGGACAAATATGCGGATAAATCCCACAGCACATGCAGCAAGTACAAGCAGCTTGTTACGCAAATGTCCGCATGGGCGATCCGGGAAGAAATTGCCACAACAAACTTTGCAAAATTTATCCACCTTCCGGAAAATGTGAAAAAAGAAAAGGAAATCTTTTCTGACGCGGACATTGAGAAACTGGAGAAAAACGGAAGCGACACCGCGAAAATTATATTGATGCTGATTTACACGGGCATGAGAATCGGAGAGCTTTTTGGCCTCCCGCTGGCCGACTATCAAGAAACCTACGTCATCGGGGGAGAAAAGACCGCCGCCGGGCGCAACCGGGCCATCCCCATCAGGCCGGAGGGCCGGGCATACTTTGCATACTTTGCCGCCAGGGCGAAGGGGCCGCTCTTGCTGTCCGGCTATACCGGACAACAGGTACCGGCAAATTTCCGTCGACGGGATTACTACCCGTTACTGGAAAAGCTCAAGATCGAGCGGAAAACTCCGCATGCCACCCGGCACACCTACGCCAGCTGGGCCAGAAGATCAGGCATGCCCACGGAGATTCTGCAAAAGATATTGGGACACGCCGACTATTCCACAACGGCAAATATTTATGTCCACACAGACATTTCTGAACTGATTGCAGCTGTAGACACGGCTGATAAAAAATAGCGTGTTACTAACACGTTACTAACAAGAAAAAGTAGGATATAGAATGACGGAACTTTTTTGCGGCAAAAGCAAAGAAAAACTCCCGATTTCACACGAAACCGGGAGTTTTTTGGTGCGCGGTACAGGACTCGAACCTGTGACCCCATGCACGTCAATTATAGCCTAATAGCAAGCATTCGGTATTGTGCGGCATTATGCGGGATTTAGCAGGGATGTTTGGATATTTTGGCGTGAGAAGTTGCAAAGTCCCGCTTTGTCCCGCGTCAGTTACTAACAGATTACTAACAAATTACACGGTCGCAATTCCGTGGTAGTAGGCAGACAGCTTTTCTTTCGGGCCTTTTGCGTCCTTGTCAAACAGGAATGCCTTGGCCATATCCGCAAAAAACTCAGGCTTGTTTACGCCATACTTTGCCGCCACGGAGCAGTAGTCCGAATACATCATATTCACGGCTACGTTCCAGTCGTCCTCGGTGATGTGCGCAAACACGACACCTGCGTTGGCCGCGAGGGGGGTGGTCTGCTGAACAGTCCAATGCCCGCCGGTGGTGCCGTCATCATTTTCCATGTCGGTATTCCATGCTTTAGCATCCTCTTTGGAAAAATCGGTGGATGCACACATACATTTACCGAGTTTGTCGACCTGTTCCCAGCACTCCGCCATTCCTTGGACGGCAGCAGCAGAACGTTCGGACACAGGCAGTTCCATGTATGCAGACAGTTCCTTTTCCAGTTTTTGCTTGTATTCTTTCAGGTCGTCCTTCATGTCGCACCCCTTACAGCTTCTCGACGGTAACGGCCATGTTGTTTACAACTGCCGCAACGCCGCCCAGGACCAGGGACAGAATAGAGCCCTCACACCCGCAGGCATTGCGGACGATGGCAGAAATGCCAATATTAACAGTGCCGTTTTCGGCGGCGGTCTGGGCCCCCGTCGCTCCGATAATCGGAACGCCGTCCTTTTGCGCGGTGATAGACACGGTGCCAGCCGCTGAGGGAGACAAAGTGCCGGAGACGTTGACGAGGTAATACCCCTGTCCACACAGTGTAATGGCATTGCCGTCTTGCTTGATGTTGCAGCCGTACCGGCGGGTAGTATTCCCAACAGGGATGATGCCGTCAACCGGGACGGTTGCGCCGGTGGTGTTGGTGGTATAGATGGCGGATTTACTCATAATATCATTCCTTTCTAATCGATCTGATTTTTGTCCATTCAAAAATAGCGGGGCGACTAATGCCGCCCCGCATGCCTCGCCGGATAGGGCGTCACTTTATCTCGCTTACCGGGAATCAGATGTTGTTGCAGCCGCTATTGCATCCGCAAAACGGAGAGGGGCCTGCGTTATAAGTGTATCCGTTGGGATAACGCACTACGCCGCACAGCTGGTCCCTGATAAACAGCTGATTGTTGGTCTGTTCCAGCTGGGCGATACGGCCCTCCAGCTGAGATTTTTCCAGGGCGGCAAACTTGGCGTCAATGTTGGCGTTGACGCTGTCAATAGCCCGCTGCGTGGTGCAGCAGCACTCCGACATCTGAGACTGGATGTTGTTTCCGGTCTGCATAATGGCCATGTTCGTACCGTTCTGCGCCAGGGCCATTTCCTTGCCCAACTGCCCGACATTGCCCTGCATCTCGTATCCCAAATTGCAGATGCCGTTGCCCACGTTGGTCAGACGGTCATTCAGCTGGCCAAACTGCTGGCCGAAAAGGATTTCCTGTTGAGACGCAGCGGTGGCATACTGGCCAAATTCGCCCTGCCGGTTCATCCCCCAGCCTCCGCCCATAAAGACGAAAAGGAACAGGATGATAATCCACCACGCGCCGCCGCCCCAGTTGTCATTGCCGCCATCAACAGCGGCCCGAAGATCAGAGAGGGAATAGTTGTCCATTTCAAAACTCCTTTCTTGAAATTTTTATAATAAACCGTTGCGCACCGGCTTATTTCAGGAATCTCATAAACTCCTTGGCTTGCTGCTGGAGCTGCTGGAACTGCTGCGGGTTCATTTTCCCTGATTGCAGCATCTGTTCCACTTGTTCCTTTGCCCGTTGCGGGGTCATACCAGCCGCGAACTTGCGGAACTCCATCAACATTGCGAGAGGGTTATTCAGGCTTTTTGCGTTTTGCTGGAGCATCTGAATCATCGGATTTGGCATTTAGCATTTCCTCCAATCTTTTTACGCGCTCTTCCAAACTGGTAACATCTACCTTCGCGGGGTCTTGATAAGGCGCAATGCTGTACGGGGTAACAGTACAATACCCCGCCCCGTCGCTGACCTTGAGCCACACAATCGGGTCATTCTCGTCTAGGAGTAAGATGGAACTGTTGGGTGCCATGCGGAACGCGTCTGCCCCGTTTCTGCCGTTTACTCTGGTGATTTGGCACGCTTGCTGTGATGCTTGCCCGTATTGCCCCATGTATGGGGCACCGTATCCTTGCTGATATTGGTTGTTGAATCCGTACATCGCCAGCCCTCCTTTGCTTATATGGTACAAAAAAATCGCCCATTCAGATGGCCTGTAAAAGGTCTCTGAATGGGCGATCATGTCCAAGTGAGGTCTATTGATTTGTCAGCGCGTCAACAATTTTCGACAATGCCCTGCGGCGGTTTCTCTTGACGCTTTCCGGCGAGACGTGAAGCGCGTTGGAAACTTGGATATAAGACTTTCGGCGGATATCGCACAAAATAATGCACGATTCCTCATCTTCTGGCAAATCAAAAGATTGGACAAATTCCAAAGCTCTCTTAGGAGCCATGCTGGAAATGTAGTACCGAACGGCTTTGCGACTATTATCCATGGCAAAATAAAAGCCGTGGGCGTGCGGGCGCAATGCGCGGGCAGGGAGCGCGGCGTTACGTCACTCCCCGCCGTCCAGAATGTTTCTTACTTCTTCCCCTGTACGATGAACCCACTAAACCCGGCCTTTTTCAGGCGGTCCAGCATCTTCTCGGCGTTGGCGCGGACTGCGAAGGCCCCCACCTGGACCCGGTACAGCACATCGCCGGTGTCGGCCTTGGGTTCTTCGGCGGGCTTCTGCGTCTGAGCCGGGACGAAGGCCACGCCCAGGTACTTGCACAGACCCTTGGCGATGGCTTCGCCGATCTCCGTGGTGTGCTCCACGATCCAGCGGGCGCCCTGGATGGTGTCGTGAAACTCGCACTCGCAGTACACCGACGGCGCATTAGGTACACGCACCTCATAGTAACTGGCCTTCTGGATGTTTTCGGAGGTGCCGGGAGACAGCGGGGCCAGCTCCGCGAACACCGCCTTGCAGGCGTCGTACCCCTTGCCGGGGATTGCGTAGCAAAACATCCGGGTGCCCATGACCTTGCCGTTAAAGGCGTTGGTGTGGACGCAGTTGTGGATGTCCGCGCGCCAGGCGTCGGACTCGGCGCAGCGCTGGGCCATGGTGGCGCCGAAGGCCGCCAGCTTCACCTCCACGCCGCTGCGGCGCAGGGCGGCAGCCTCCGCCTCGGCGATCTTCTGGCATTGGACGTGCTCGTTGGTATTGCCCCAGGCGTAGCGGTTTTCCGTCTGGTCGCTGGGGCTGATGTACACTCGCTTACTCATTGTTGTCCTCCTCTCCCGGCAGATTGTCCGCCGCCGTGTCCTCGGTGTGTACCTTCAACTTTTTCAGCAGGGCCTGGAGGAAAGCAGGCACCGGCGCACCGATGGCCGACACGTTCTCCAGGATGGACAGCAGCTCGTTGATCACCAGCCAGATAATGACAATGCTGGCAAACAGGAACTCCACCGGCCAGTCCCAGCCCAGGGTGTCGGCTCCGTAGCGCAGCAGCCAGTCTACCACAGCAGCTACCGCGACAATTACCAAGTAGCCCACCTTCTTCAGGATGCCCCGCAGGCCCACCCGGGAGGACAGCTCCCCGGCGTTCCATGCCTTGGCCATGCCCGTGGCGTAGTCCAGCAGCATCACCACCACCAGCACCAGCACTGGCACCAGCAGCTGCACCCCGTAGGCACACAGCGCCCCCAGGGCGGCCGCCAGCACAGCCTTGATCGCGTTTTCTTTCATGTAAAAAACTCCTTTCGTTTTGTGATTTTTACTGTATTTTGTTCCTCATGTTTGACTATTTTGCCAATTGTATTGTACGCACAAAAGGCGTACAATACAATCAATCTAAAGATAACAGACGGGCCAAACGGCCGGAAAGGATAAAAATGGATGCTACATTCGCTGCCGTTGCACGGCTATGGGAGCAAAAATGTTCGCAGCGCGAAATAGCTAATCGCTTGAGCATATCCGAACCTAAAGTACGTAAAATCTTGATTACCATCGGTGCAATCAAAACAGACGAAAGCCAGTTATTTGCTACCGGCTTGTCGATTGAGGAAATCGCCGATAAGCTGGGCAAGTCTCCGAAAGCGGTGCTTGGCCGCCTGCCTTACACCAAGGGGCAGTACGGCGCAGAGTATCCGTCAATCAACGCCCTGCGCATCCGAAAAAGCCGCGAAAAGTAAGCATTAAATAAAGGAAACGGACAGGCCGCAAGGCCAGAAAGGACAAAATTTATGAAGTACGAAATTTACCTCAGCAACCGAGTGGCCATTTTCGACAGCGCCCACGGCTTTGACACAGCCGAGGAGGCTATCGAGTGGGGACTCGGCCGCGGCGGGTACTACGTGATGCAGATCGGTCCTGACGGCGAGGAGGCATTTGGCGTGTCCTTGGGTGTCACAAACGGAGCACTCATCAGCGTCCGCGATCCTGTTGCGTTTGGCGCCTGGCGTAACATGACAGCAAGTGACGCTGCCGACTATGTGCGCCGCATGATCGGCTGACACCAGCTGAGCCGGAGAAAGGTAACGGACAGGCCATCAGGCCGGAAAGGACAACATCATGGATATCATCGAGAGAATGGGCCAGCTCCACAGCGGCAGTGCCAGACTGCTTGTATACAACCTCGGCGGGGACCCGATGCAGATCATCAACGACTGGCAGTCCCGGATCGGCGACAGCGTACCCCTTGCGGATTGGTTTGGCGGCGCGAACACCTTAACGCTGGACGACGCAGCCAACGGCGCGTACTGGGACATCGTCAAGTATGCCAAGTCCCTCTACATGGCTCCCATGACCAGAGAGACCGCCGTAGCCGTTGCAAACGCCATCACCCCTGTCGGCAAGCTCCGCCTCGCTGACGACATTGAGTTTACAGACATCGCGTTTGCAGATGCATGGAGCGAGGCTCACCCCGACCAGCCCCGCATTAGCCGCAACGTTGACATTGGATAAGGAGACAAGGGTCATGGCAAAAACAGAACGCCTGTACATCCGGCTCACGCCGGAGCTAAAGGAGCAGATCCAGGCCGCCGCCGAAGCGGAGGGTCGCAGCGTATCCAACTACATCGAGCACCTGATAAAACAGGCGCTGCAACGGGAGGGCTAATCGCCCTCCTTTTTTCGCACCTTAGAGGGCCAGCGCGATCCACCTGATTTGGGACCCGTTGGCCCAGCATCGGGAGGAACCGTTGGTCCGCAGGCGGAAGGAACTGGCGGTGATCTGGTCCGCCACGCAGGTGGTCGCTGCTGCTGCTAAGGTGTCGCCCGCTCCGCCGCCGCTGGAGTTGATGCACTGGGCAGCTGATTTGTTGGTACGCACCCCGGGCACCAGACCGGAGGCGAAGTTGACTGCATATCCGCACACCACGTTATAGGTGGCCGTGCCGTCAAAGGTGGGGGTGTTCTCCACCCGTAGGAAGATCAGGGACGGCACTGTACCCAGATTGTGGGTGACGGTCTCGTATACGGCGTTTGTTACCGTCTTTCCCAGCGTTACAGTGCCCTGGGCCATTTTCAGCGTACCGGTGACCTTTCCCCCGGCCACATACGCCGTCAGGCCCGCCAGGATGTCGCCCGCCGTGGCCGTGGCGTCGCCGGTATCCACTCCGCCGCCGGTAACAATGCCGCCGATGGCCTCCGGGAAATCCTCGGCGGCAATGGCCGTCCCGCCGCCGGTCTTGCTGCGGATGGCGTCTGCAATAGCGCTCAGCAGAGCGCTCAGGGTGCTGTACTTTCCCATCAGTAACTCGCCTCCATTGCCGCGCCAATGGCCGCCGTGATAGCGGCGCTGACCTGTGCCGCCGTCTGGTAGTTGCTGTCGTTGGTGATCTCGGAGGTCTTGGCAGGCACGCGGGTGTTCAGCTTCCGCACATACACCAGGCCGCTGGCCAGCATGGGCGTGACCTCATAGCTGGCGTTCCCGGCCAGCGCGGCGGAGTTGGCGGAGCTGCCGCCGGGGACGTCGCCCACAAACGTGATGCCCGCCGACACCGTGGTGTACAGCTGCACCTCCGTGGCCGTGGTGTTCACCACCCGGAAGGGATTCACATTGCCGTAGGTGTACGGGATGAACACCCGGGCCTTGGCGCTGAGGGCCGTACCCAGCACCAGCGCCTTGTCGCACAGCAGCAGCTTGTAACTCTCGCTGCTGCCGCCGGTGGTCAGGTGGTCGTTGAGGTTTACCACCGTGTCCTGCAAATTGTCCACCGTCAGCTGGTTGCCGGAATACCAGGTCTCCTCCGCCGGATTCCGGCTGAGAAAGCCGGTGATAACGGCCTTGCCGATGGAGGTGTTGGCGGCGCTCTGGACGGACAGCGTCCCGTGGGTCGCTGCCGCCGGGTCGTCCTCCACCGTCACGCCGTCCATGCGCAGGTTTTCAATGTCCAGCGGAATAATGACCCGGTTGGCGCTCTTGTTGACGACGTACAGCTGCCTGATCCGCAGATTCCCCTTGCCGGATAGCCGCAGCGTGGGATTGGTCTCCCCGGACTTCTGGGTATGCCGCCAGCCGTCCACGCGAACGTCAAAGGTGCCGCCTGCGGCGCTGCTGGTATAGATGATGGTCTTGGCGTCCGTCTCAATGTTCCGCAGGGTCAGCACGCCGGGCAGGGTAGCCTTGGTGGTGTACAGTGCGAAGCCGCCGATGCCGTTGTTCAGCATCCGCACGTTTTCAATGGTGATGTTGGTGGCCGTGCCCAGATTGGGCTCCACGTCAATGCCGTACTGCGGGTCCGTGCGGTCGGTGTAGGTGAAGTCGCAGTCCCGCACCACCACGCCGTCCGCCTCGATAATGGACAGGCCGTTGCGGCTGCACTTGTAGGTGCGGATACGCTCCAGCGTCACGTTCTGAGAGATCTCCGCCATGGTCCCGTTGCCGCCTACGCACACGCCGTCGCCCCAGGTGTACCGGATATTCACGTCGCTGACATGGACGTTGTGGCTGTTGACGATACGGATGCCGTGGCCGCTCTCGCCGGTGGTGGCTGTGTGGGACTCCCGGTCGCCGACGATGGTCAGCCCGCCCTCAACGGTGACGTTGTTCACGTTGTGGATGTTCAGCACGGCGTAGAAATCGTAGCCATTGGCAGTCAGCTGTAGGGTGGCGGCGTCGAAAACCAACCGCTGCCCGCTGTGCACCGTCAGGGCGGCATAGAAATTGTTGTCCGCCGTGCCTGCGCTGACCTTGTAGGTCCCGGCGGGGAACAGCACGGTGGAGATACCCCGTGTGCTGGCCGCATCCAGCGCCGCCTGGATAGCCGCCGTGTCGTCGGTTGTCCCGTCGCCCGCCGCGCCATAGTCCCGGACGTTGAGCATGTCCCGGTACTTTTTCCGCCAACCGGTGGGCTTGCCGTCTGCATCCACGGCGGATACCATGATCTGGTCATCCGCCGCCAGACCGGACAGGCCCATGGAGCTATCAGCGCCCACCCGGATAAGTTCGTCCTGGATGGCGTTGAGGGTGGCAGCGTCGATGACGGTCTGGTTGTTCACAAAGGTTGTCTTGCTAAAGGTCATTGAATCACTCCTTTCGGTGCCCGAATCGGGCACATTACGCGTCAACCACGGCCCAGGTGGCACTTGTTGTGTAATCACAATATCCGCTTAACTTCCATGTCCCCATTTTTCAGGTTGCCAGCATAAATCATGTCACGTATCGAAAATGCGAACAGGTGCCCGTTAATCCACGCCAAGTTTTGAATGCAATTATGTATAACATGGTTATCAATTACTGTACCATAGGGTTTGACAGAGAACAAAATTGAATACCCACGGTAGTCCACTGTATCTATGACAAATAATTTAATTAGGCCATATGGTACCTTGTCAAACACTCCTTTGATTGTCTGTGTTTCAAGCTGTGAGTTTATCTTGTAAGCTCCTTCTGCCGTGTCTACAAGTTTAGCATAGCTGCCTTTCACAAATAGCTGGTTATCTCTTTTATTGTAGAAAACATTCTCTCTGGGACTGTCAAGTGGTTCATCCATCGCACTAACCTTTATCTGCGAGTTATCATCCACGTCAACGCCAAAATCTTTTTGGAATACAATTTGATGTGGGGGAGACTTAATTTTTAGTGGTAGATATTTTGTATCAATTGTATGCACAAAGTTCTTGCCGGTAACTTCAATCGTGTGCTCCCCGTCAACGAGGCATGCAATGATACATTGTGACTCAGCATCGCCCGGAAAGATACTAACACTGAATGGGGTGCCCGTATCGCCACTACCTGTACCTAAATCCCTATTCCCAAAGCCTACCACCATGCCAAAGGGCATAACTTCTGTGGAGCTTTTAGTCGTATACTCAATGCCATCGTAAAGAACATTAAGTGACACACTATTGTCTATCATATAGTGCACCAATGTATTGTCGACTCCCTCAAGCTGACCCAGGAAGATTTGCCCGGCTGGCACCATTTGCTGCTTGCCGGTGAAGGTCTGCTTTGGTACAATCACCTTTTGCTCCGTTGATACATAGTGCGTCCTATTCTTGATATAGTCCTTTGCTGTGGGGTCGTTCTGATCCCAATCGGGGTTCTCGATCTGGGCCATGCGCTCCATGAGCTGGTCGTACACGTCAGGCGTGGGGTTGGCAGGAGCGCCGCTGGCAGACCGCACGGACAACAGCGCACGCAAGAGCGCCATGCGGCTGGTGTGGATGTCTCCGGCGTAGAGTCCAATCTGCACACACCCGGGCACAGGCACCGGAGGCAGAGCCACGCTGTCACCGGTAAACACGGTGTCGGCGTAGGTGCTGTCCATGTAGATCACGCGCATGGTCTTGGTGTCGTATGCGCTCCACTCTGCATCCAGGTCCCAGTGAACGATATAATCGCTGTTGTCGCACACAATGGTCGTCCCGGCGGTACACACCGGGCGCTTATCGGTAACGGTAATGTTGATATCAGGCATGTAATACACTCCTTATGCCGTCCTGCGCCATGTGTACACGGCCAGGTACGGCGGCATATTGTTGTGGGCCTGGCCGCCGCAGTTGGACGTAGCCTTGCCCGTGTAAGCGTTGTACTGGGTACTCGCAGCATTATACAGGCGGATGGCGTTGATGCCCTCCGTAATGCTCTGACCCGTGTAATCGTAGCCGTGGGTGTGGTTTGCCATCTCCGCCGCCGTCAGGATGTGCTCCTCCTCGCCGCCGGTGGAGCCAGCGGCATGGGAGTCACCCGCTGCCAGAAGGAACACGTCCTTGATCTGCTCCCACGTCCCGCCGAACAGTTCCGCCGGGGAGGTGGAATCTGTGGACTGGAAGATGCTGCCAACGGGGTGGAGATAATCCAATAGAGATTTCCCCAAATACAGGATGGGCCATTTAAACTCTGCCACCTTTTCGTGTTCCGCCACGCCGCCGAAGCATACCCCGGGTAGGGTAAAGCTCATGTTCATGGGGACCGAAACGGTGGGAATGGTGATCTCCCGCGTTACCGTGGCGCCCAGGGAATCCGTAGCTTTGACCTGTACAACGCTGGTCGTGTCCGTGCCAAAGGCAACCAGATACACAGTCTTTGGACCGCTGGTCTGGTCGGTCAGCGTGGATGCGCCGGTGATCTCCACAGATGCCTTGTTCCCGGTCAGCTGGAGGGACAGAGTATACGTCAGTTTGATATCTGCGCCCATGGCGTTATCCGTCCACACGCCGTTCGCGTAAGAGCCGCGCGCAAAGGTCAAATCCTGGACCACTGGGCCGCTGTACGCGTTCACAGTGATGTTCTTGGTAACAGATGCCGTGCGCCCTCTGCTGTCCGTGACGGTGGCTACAACGGCCATTGTGCCGCTTCCTGTAAGGGTATTCGCCCCGTCCGGGCTGGCGGCTTTCCCGCCGATGGTCAGAGACTTGGCCTTGATGGTACTGCCATAAGACCCAGCAGCGGAAAACGTGGCTTTCAGGGCGCTCTTGCCCTGCACCCAGCCGTATGTGGGCTGATACCCAGAGGTGTCGGACAGACTCACGGACAGGGTTGGGTTTACCGATGCAGGGATGGATGCCGTCAGTGTGGTCGTGTTGGTGCCCACCACGGTGTCCCCGTTGTAGGTGGTGATCTCCGCCGCGATGTTTACGGAGATTCCGGACGTATTCTGCACGGCCCAATCCAGGGGCGGCGTATACGATATGGATGTGGCGCTGGATTTTGTCGCCACAGTTACCTGCGCCGCAGATCCACATTTGAGTTTGATGGTGTGCGTAAAAGTGCTCACGGCCCGGGTCACTGCAAGTGTACCGGCAGAGCCCAGCACAAGTCCGGCCGCTGAAACGGAAGATGCCCGGGGGATATCCGGGAGATTGACCGTGCCGGAAACCGTCAGGCTGGATGGCGTGTAGGATGATGTAAATCCGCTGTGCCAATCCGCAGAAAGCACCACAGACCCCTTGCCCATATTGTTATGAGCCACGGTGATAGACTTGCTACCCAGCTGGTACCAGCCCCTGGAATTGTACCGGTACGGGTTATACACCTTGGTGCCTTGCAGAGTGTAATAGCAACTATTGGCGTCCAGGTTGTAGCTCTCTCCGGTGCCGTCATAGATGTACAGCGTAAGAGACAGTGTGGACTTGTTGTCCGCGATGCTCTGGGATACGCTGTAATCCAGCCGCAATTGCCAGCCGGTGGAAGATTTTGCGCCGTAAATGCTTGCCATCAATTCACCCCCACGAAGGACACGGAACCGTTGGGCTGTACGACAATGCCCATAGGTCCCAGGCGGAACTTGCTCAGCTCCACCAGTTCAAAACTGTTGTTGTTCCAGTACGCCAGCAACGTACCAGCCGTATCATAGAATCCGATTTTGTCGTTGTATTCCTTCAGGACAATTTCCGACGCAGAGGACCCTATACGCAGCACCGGATGTCCGTCATCGTCGATACTGGCGTCGATAAAATCAGAAAGAGTCTGGCCGTTGACGGTGACTCTTTCGGCAGACATTTGCCCAGCTGTGATGACATTTGCGTTGATCTCGCCGTCCATGGTCAAGGCAACACCGGAAATGGTATTTCCTCCGTCCTTGGAGAATCCCAAACCGCCGGTGGACATAATCCACATCCGTGTATTGGGCGTAATGGTGGGCGTATCTCGCAGGGTCCAGCCGATGGGAAACCCCTGCTCGTCCAGTGTCAGTTCATAATACCCGCCCTTTGCCCCGATGATCTTTTGCGTAGCGTTCTGCATGGCCTTGGTAAGGCTCTCATAAGCCCGCTTAATGCGCTGCTCTGTGGGGCTTTCCATGGCGTAATCCGCGTCCTGCGGAGCGTAACTGTGCATCGTAGAGGAAAGGCCGCCGTACAGGTGGATTTCCTGTTCCATGACGCACACGTCCAGCCATTCGCCGGTATCACCCTCCACCTGGATGACGTCGCCCACCTCAACAGACGGGTCACAACGCCATTTTACGTCGCAGGGCTGGAAGGATATCTCTAACTCCGGCTGAATCAGGTCTGCAACGGCCTGGTTCATGTATGGGTTTGTAGATGTGATGCCCAAGCCGGTGCCGGATGTAATGGGTTCATCTTCCGTGCCGGTGGTGAGGCTGGATACCGTGTACAGATCGTCTGCCGTGCGGGTAAGGCCGGACATGTACTGTTGGTCCCGGCTGACCTGAAAAGTAGTCTTTGCGTACCACTTAAACACCAGATTGCCGTCCCGGTCGAAGTGCGCGGACTGTCCGCACAGTCCAGCCAGCCACCCCAGCTGCTGTCGGATGGTGCCCTCAAACACAGACTCGATTGTCATATCCGGAAAAGTCACCGTTGGGGGAGTCAGGCCGCTTTGCGCACACAGGTCCGTCAGCATAGCGTCTGGCGTGGCGGGGAACTCAATTTGCGGGGTGTACTGCTCCGTCAAGGATGCCATCTGGTCATAGCCGGTGATTTCCCAGCCATACACCAAATTTTCTACGCCGTCTGCGGGGATGTAGTATCGCCCCAGAGGTACATATTCCACCCCAGACGCTGCGGTGCTTACGCCAACGATTGCCTTACCGGCCACAGCCTGACCGGCGATGGCTGTCGCGCCTGTATCACCACCAGGAACGTAGATGCCGATATACGGCACAAAGTACCCGCCGGACAACTGCAACGGCTCATCCGGCTTGTAAATGCGGATTTTGCACCGCCCGGAACAGGCAGATCCGACGGAAATGCCGTCTGAAGAATCAAACGCCGGTGTGGCGGTGATCTCCTGAACGTAGTTCCCGTCAAGCTCTGTCTGCCCGTTGAAAATCACCTTTGCCTTGATTTCGCGGCCATAATCCGCAAAAGCGGTGTGGAAAGCGGTGGAGACATTGTACATGGCGTCACCTCTCCACGAAGTTCATGGACAGACTCTCCCATCTCCATTCCCCATTGATGCAAGAATACATGGGCGTAGTCCGGTCGCCCACATAGCATGTCATGGTGCGGTTTGTACCGTCCTCTGCATCTGGCCCTGTCGCCTGGAAAAATACGTCCGTGACGGCTTTCAGGATTGTGGAGCATTGTTCAGCAGTCAGAGGGGGCCATTCCATGGTCCACTTCCGCTTTCTGGCCACTCTGTCTCGAAATGCGTCACCGTTTTGGTTTCTGCCGGAACCGTCTGCATCTACGTCCTGTAATCCCCAGGAAAAAGACTTAGGGTCAGGGAGCGGCACTGTGGTCTCGTCTTTCTTTTTTACTGTAATGATTGCCATGTGCCCTCCTTACGCAAACAGGGGAGATTTGCCTGTTGCCCGGACCACCTCTTTGTTTTTCTTTACGACGTTGCGATACACCACATCACCGTCCATATTGATAGTAATGTTAATATCCCCGGACACTCCATCCTTATTGGACATAGCGGACATTACAGCGCGGTACACGCCATCGGACACGGCGGAAACGATCTGGTCATTGTTCGCAACGGCTGTCCGTCTGCCGATGTTACCCACCATCTCCGCGCCAGCTTCACGGGCGACAAACAGCTGTCCCTCGTTGGGAAAACCGCCTTCGGCAAGCTTCGGAATGTAAATCGGCTCGACTTTCGTGATACTTACTCCAGGGATTTTGTTGATTAGCCCGATTGCCAGATTCAACATTCGTATGAATCCGTTAATCGTTCGCTCAATCGTGGAAAAGATTCCGTTGATTACGCCCTTGAAAATGCCGGAGGCGAAATCGGATACCGTCGTCCAAATCCCCTTAAAGATTTTGACGGCTGTATCTCTTATCAAGGTGAGCTTTGCCAAGAAAAAGCCAACTATCGGTTTAATGACCGTGTCGTACACCCATGTTGCGGCCTTTTTCAGCGGCTCGACCACGTGTTCCTTCACCCAGCCGGTTACTGGTACGATGACATAGGTGTAGAACGCAGTCCCCACTGCGGCGAGGACTTCCATGACTTTTAGGGAGGTTTCTTTAATTTTATTCCAGATAGTTTTGACGCCATCAATGATTCCGGAGACGATTTCCACTGCGTTATTCCAGATGTGTGTCGCAACATCCGCCACTGATTCAGCAACGGGGCGGAAGAACTTAATGATCGGCGAAATGACATTCTCCCACACCCAGTTTGCAGCAGTGCTCAATGCACTAACTACCGGCTGAATGATTTTCCCGTCAAACCATTCCCAAATGTTCGTAAAGAACCCAGCTATTTCATTGCCAAAATTCTGCACTATCCAGATTGCAAGGTCGGTCAGCGCCCCGACGGCGAGTCCGATAAGAGCACCAATTCCCATACCGATAGGCCCGCCAAGCGACCCGATGATTGCACCTACACCGGCACTTGCCATGGTGGAGCCCAGAGGAATAAGCACTCCATTCAACCAATTAAGCCCGTTTTTAATGGCGTCGTATACAGATACCAAGTACGTCGGCAGCCCGGCAATAATCATGCCAACTCCGGCGGCGAGCATTCCTGTACCAATCGTTCCTGCCATGGGAATGAGTGTTGCAAGCTTTCCGGAGATTGCGGTAATCGCAGGAAGAATGCCTTTAGCGATGGACCATCCCGAAAAAGCCGCTCCAACAGCAACGGCCAGCGGCAGCAGTTCTTTGAGCTTTGTCTTAACCTGTTCAACATTTCTGCTCACAGCCCCAGCCAGGAAATCGTACTTGGGCAAATTAATCCCGAGTCCACCAGAGCCGGTAACACCAGCATCCGTTTTGCCGGAAGAACCCGTGTTGGACGGCAGGATGTTCAATTCGTCAAAGCCCATGGTGTAGCGCTTGAACTCCTTGGCAGCGTCTACCGCTGCATCCATGTTGTCCGAAAGCTCCCCGGCGGCAACAGCCCCACGATTCACACCATCCCAGTCAACGTCCGTAAGCTCAAACCCAAACAGTTTAGCCAGCGCGTTCGCTAACTCGCGGACAATTTGCAGAAACGCAATGACATAAGGCAGAACCTTGGTCAGAATCGGGATAAACAGATTGCCGATTGCACGGGACACCTGAGTGATTTCTGCTCTAAGCACGCGCAGCTGGTTCGCGGGAGCTTCCAGGGTTCGGGCCATGTCGCCCTGTGCGGTAGTCACCTGTGTCATAATAGCGTAGTACCGCAGTTCTGCTTTTTCCGCCTGATTCATGGCGGAAACGCTCTTGGTAATACCAAGATTCAGCGCTTCCTGCTGCAATCGCGCAACAGACAGGTCATAGCCCAATCTTCGCAAGGGCTCCAGTTCGCCTGCAATGCCGGATTGCAGCTTCTGCATGGAGTCCTCAATAGAGATATTGAAGAAAGAGGACAGGTCATAGCCTAACTGTGTCAGGTTTTTGCTCATGGTGTATGCCCGGTCTTCTGTATCTCCAAATCCAGTCAGAAGCGTCTGAAACACGCCCTGATTCCGCATCCACTGCGCCGGGTCGATGCCCATCACAGAAGATACTTTTTCTGCGTAGTTCTGCGCTTCCTTTGCGTATTTACCCAACGCGACGCTGAACAGGTTCAGATCCTCCTGGTACTTGTTGGATTCCGTGATGGCCGTTCCGATAAGGCCCACCACGCGCCGTAGCCCAGCATACAAAATTCCGAACCGAATCATGCCCGTAGCTCTGCTGAACATGCTCGTTCTGCGCGTCCCGCGCTGCACGGCGGTGTTGTACTGGTTTACCATCGTAATGGCCCGCTGGAGTCTGGCGGGTAGCGCAGCAAATCCCGTTCCGAGCCGCTGCATCTCGTCAGACAACGGGCGAATCGCCGCCGCAAGCTCTTTCATTTGGCGGTTAAACTTATCCAAGTCCGCCGCATCAAGCTCGCGCATAACCTCCGGGAGTTTTCCGAGTTGGCTAATAAACGATGTGAGGTGGGAACGTCCCAGTTCGGAGAGCGGGCGCATACCGTCTGCAAGGGCAATCAGCTTATCGCCGTCCGTTGTCTTGATTTGGCTCAGCGCCGTAGATAGTGCGGCGATCTGGTTCGGCACGGAACTGGAGATTTTGACGGCGCTGACTTCACTCAGGTTTTTCAGCCCGCTGGTCAAGGACCGGATCTTCTGAATCTTATCTGCGCTGGTGTTCTCCAGGGCCTTGTTCAGGGAGTCCAACTGCCTGGCAGTAGTGCGCAGAGCCGACACGCCCCCGGATGTGGCCGTTTTCAGACGAACCAGGGTATTTTGCAGCTTTTCCAGGGACGCTACAGCGCTGTCGCTGTTTTCCTTAATTTGAAACTCAATACCCTGGATTTCCACATTATCCGCCATTCTTACCACCTCCCTGTTCGAATCGTTTGTTGTTCGCGATCATAAACATCTCCATGACGGACCGCGCCTTCTTGTCGCCTTGCTCCTGTTTTTTGGGCTTTTCGCTTTGTGCATACAGGTCGTATGGGGAATCACGGTATGGCTTTGGTCTGGTACCTTTCTTGCCACCCATGCGAAGTATGGGGGCCAAGTCCGCCACGGCTTCATAAATGTATGCACCGTGCAGCCATGCGGTTTGATTTGTCAAATCGCGTTTAATCTTCGCTGCTTCCCTGTAATATTTGACCAGTTCGCAGTCCTCGTCCCAGTACTGGCTATAGGTCATACCAATGGCCAAATAATATGGAAACAGCTCATAGAATTTATCGGAATAGCGGGGGATTGGTTCCCCCGCTTTGTTCGACGGCGACTCGTTTACCAGTTCGCCGTCCAGGTAGGGTTTTCCTCGCTTTCCGCAGGCTCGTCCAGCAGGGCGATGATGGGGTCGTTGTACATCTCAACCATCTTGCCGATCAGTTCGTCCTTCTTGGACATACCCGCGTAAATCCTGTCGATCACATCGCGCTTAACAAACCGATGATGAGCTTCAAAAGCTCCAGCAAACAGCGCGGGAATACTGGTCATAGGCTTGTTTTCGACTTCGGTCACAACAAACCCTTCTCTCTCCATCAGCTCCACGGTCTTCCGGGTATATTCCAGGGTGTACGCAATGCCAGTCACGGGGTCCTTAACAGTAAGCGTCTTTGCCATGTTCTGTTTCCTCCTTATTCGTTCTCCAGGTTGATTACGGTCGAGGGGGCGATGGTGATAGCCATGCCCACAACTTCGTTGACACCGCCACCGGTGGGGTACACGGACAACTCGCCCTTAAAGCTGAACTTTCCGTCCGTACCGGAAGGAGTCAGCGTTCCCGCGCTTTCAGTGCCGCCGAACCATACGGCGTAATCCTCCTGCTTGCCCTCCAGCGCCTTGAGCGCCTTATAATCGGTCAAGGTGTAGTTGGCGGCGAAGGACAGGCCGTCCATGGACTGGATGCCCGCGATGAAGGTCTGCATCTTGTCGGAAAGCGTGGTGGTTTCCAGCATGTCGGGGTCGCCACCCAGATCGGGGAACTCTTTGATGTCGATCAGCTTCGACCACGACGCAGCGCTGGCATCTTTGTGCATCAGGAAAACCTTGTAGGTAGAGATAGCGATAGGTCATCATTCCTTTCTGTTATCGTCTGAAAATAGTGGCCCCGTCTGTTTCCGCCCTGTATCTGGCAACAAGACGGTAGATAGAAGCGTTTTCCATGTTCGGGACCGGGGACATGGAAATCCTTGTGAAGTTACGCGCATACATCATCCTGTCGATGTCTGCCATGATGGAACGGCATTCACTCTTTTTCCCGCCGGTTTTGTTGGAGTAGACGTTTACCTCGTACATCAGTACGGAATATCTCTCGCTTTCGGATGAATCTAAACGATTTGCGGCGGTGTAATTGTCCTGCTCCACAATGCTGGCATGTGGGAATGTAGGGGGTGCATTGATATATTCCCCGGCCACGTCAATACCCGGATATTTCTCGCGGAGCTGTTCCGCGATGGGCGTATACACCTTGCTTTCGATGTCGATCATCGGAACACCTCCTTGACCAGGGCTGGGAGCCTGTCTGAAAGCTCCTTTACCGTGTCGTACATAGACATGTTGGCCGGGTTGCCGTGAGTAAGAACCACCGTATTGCCGGTTTTGGGGTTCGTTTTCTCAACTCCGTTTGTTCCTGGGTCTCCGTAGTAGCCCCACGTCCTTTGCTTGCCGTGACCCTTTCCGTAAGCGCCGCGAACCATGCCGTTTCGCGCGGCTTCCGGGTGGTTGTCCGGGTACATAACGCCAGTTCCGAATTCAATAAACAGGACGGACGCACCGACAGCTACTACCGCCGCCGTGCGTCCGTCCCGTTCTTCGATTTTTACATTCGCGTCGTTTGTCCCGTCGTATACGGCAGACTCAAATTTTGCGGATGCGATATCATACCCCATGGAAGAAAGTTCTCGGAGAAGCACATTCGCCCGGTCCTCCAGCCATGTCCGGTAATCCTCGACTACGTCAATCATCCGTTGAATGCCCGCAGCGGACAGCGCCGTCTTTACAGTCCTTTTCACGACACATTCACCTTGCTGACGGCAATGGAAACCAAATTCAGAGACTTGGCAATTTGCTTTACAACGTAATCATAAAGCGGCCTTCCGTCTTTATATTCCGGCTTTTTGTCGATAAAAAGTACCGCGTTTTCGTCTATGGGGCAGGTTATATCATCTGTGATAATCACCTTGTCATAGGAGATGAACTGACCAAACTGCTGAATCTGAGCATACCCGGCAGCTGGGGAGATATTGGCTTCCATTTTCACCGGATCCGCATATTTCACGTTTTTTTCGCCGGTTTCGTAGCCACCAGCGTCCTTCCCCAGTTCTGTCCCTTGGTACAAAAGATACCAAAACGGCCTTTTGTTTCGGTTCATGATTTTCATCTTTGCACCTCACATGGTGGCCGCAAACGGCACGATTTCCCGCATAAGAGAAGGCGGCACATCGCCGCCCTCATAAGACCTGGAAACGCCATTTTCGCTATGCGCTGTTTCCCCCTCTGCTCCGCGCTTGTTGATGAGATATGCGGCGATCTCAATTTGGTTGATCTCGTAGCATGCGGGGACAGCAGTAGCATCTGTCCCGAACGGAAACGCTCTGCGGAGAATCTTGCTGGCCGCAATACTCAGATACGCAGAGAGAATCGATTCGCTTGTCTCTCCGGTCATGTCTCCCAGCATGGCCAGTTTTTCTTCGTCGCGCATCTCATACCTCCAGATCAGCCGGTGACAGCTTTGGTGTTAACGGGATTGCTGGCGTCGTTGGCAATAAACACGCTGCGGCTGTAGGTGGGCTTGGTAAAGCTGGTGGCGATGCCGGTAAACTTGCCGTGATACCACTCGGGGCCATGGTCAAGGCCGATCTGGCCGAACAGCTGATACTTCTCGCCCGCGCCGGTCTTTGCCAGCTGTTCCAGGAAGAAGTTACCCTTGCCGGGCACGGGCTGGAACACGGGGGAAATAACGTCCAGGTTCAGCAGCAGAGCGGTGCCAGCGGGCAGGCACTCGCCAAGGTACAGATACACCACGCCCAGGGGAGTAACCACGCTGGAGAGGGAAATGCCGTTGATTTCACGCGAAGCGGGAACCACGGTCAGGCCATTCTGAACAGCGTCGGCGTTGATCTGGAACATAGTCACAGCGTCACACCACAGGCAAAGACCATCGGTGGGGGCGTTCTGCCCATAGATCTTCTTCACCATGTCGGCAATTTCCCACAGGCCCAGAGGCTTGCTGGCCATAGCCGTGACGTTGGTGGTGACTGCGGTAACGAGACCACGGGTTTTGTTGATCTTGGTGTCATCGGTGGCCTTGTTGTACACGCCGTTGATAAACGTGTATTCAATGTCGCGGTTGATCTTCTGCATTTTGGCGGCCACCTGGAAGTCCAGTTCGTTAATGGGTTTTGCCTGTTGACCAGCTACGTTCAGGCCAGACAGGGTGCCCATGTTGGACTGCTTGGCATAGGAGATGCCGACAGCTTCATGGAAAATCTGGGTAACGTTCGTTTTCTGCTCCCTGGTCACAATGGACGCATCGGGGGCGGTCAGGGACGCAGACTCGGAGATGGCGGGCTGTTCTCCGCCGCTGGTGGTGTACTCCTGGCCGGTAACAAACTCTACGTGGTTCGTCACCTTAGCCCGGGAACCGATAATGGAACTCAGGGGGGTCTTGGTATTGCCCTTGTTAAAGAGCATGCCGGAATAGTTCAGCGTTGCAAAGCTGGTAGCAAAAGTATCTGCCATGTCTTAACTCCTTTTATTTGTTATTTGCGGATTCTTCTTGTGCCTTCAGGCGCGTGTAATAAGCGATTTCCGCATAGTTCTTGCTTGCACGCGCCTCCTCGATCTTCTTGTCGTAATCAACTCCAACGGGACCAGCACCGACGTGCGGCGCGGGAGTTCCCTTGAGGATGTCGGACTTTACCTTCTTGGCATACTCGTCCAAGAACTTCTGCTGGTTTGCAAAGACCTTTGCAGAATCACCAGACGCCAGAGCTTTGGCAGTGTCATCTGCCAGGTCCTCTGCATAGCCCTGCGCCACAAACTTGGCTTTGTACTCAGAGACGGTCTTTGCCGTTCTCAGCTCGTCAAGCTCTTTCTGCATTGCGGCAATGCTATCGGCTTGCTCCTGCTTCTTGCGCTCGTCCTCGGAAAGCATGTCGTTGTACTTCTTTTTCCACTGGGCGGCGTCGGAGTTTGCCTTGGAAATAGCGTTCTTCTGCCGAGAAAGCTCTGCGGCGTTGTCCTCATACTCAAAGCCCTCCAAGGCCTTGAGCTTGTCCTCGGTGGACATATCTGCGTAACCTTCGATTCTGCTGGTGTCGATTTTCATGTTGATACCTCCTGCGTTTTTTCGGCGGTTCCCTCCGCACCGTTTTCCGTTTTTTCCGAGGTTGTCTCCCCGTTGCGTTTTAACGACTTCCCTGTCGATAGTTCCTTTTCTTCTTGCTTTTCGGCATATTCCGCGCTGATTTTGTACGCAAGCTGAGGATCGGAGAACATGCCGCAGTGTGTAAATGCCAGCTGAGGGGCGATTTTCCCGTTGTTCAGCATGGCTACCAGAACACTGGCCTTTTCGCTGATATTTTCGTAGTTCCGGCGTGTAAACCGGATTTCCATGGCGGACATTTTCAAAGAAAGCGCCCGCAGATTGTTGCAGATTTTGATAGCGATTTTCAAAAACTGCTTTTCGGACCGTTTGAACATCTGTTCGGAATCCTTTGCCCGCGCCTCTGCCGACGACCATCCGTCGCGCATAATGACCGCAGACCCGGTGTCACTGGTTGAGGAGCCTCCATTCCGGTTCGGCATTCCGCAAATCGTCAGAACGGTGTCGTACATGTCATCCGTCAAGGTCTGGGTCTGCGTCTGGTTCAGCTCCGCCGTCAGGTACCCAACGTCAGCCTTGAGCGCCGCGTCAATGTCCTTGAACTTAATAGCGCCCTCCTCCCTCAGATTCTTGTAATCTTCGGACGAAATGTCCACGTTGTGAAACAGCATCAGCGCCTGGACAAACTGTTCTACGCCGTCCATGCGGTTGGATTGAACGTTGTTGATAGCGTCCAGAAGGGGGAGCACAATCTCAAAAGCACCCAACCGGGCTTCATTGGCGGGGTACTCGATAATGGGGATTCCCAAAATCTGCGGCTCCGCTTTCACATCCCAGGTTTCCGTCACCTCGAAATACGTATCCTCGGAGTAACAGCAGAAAACAACGGCGTTGTCCTCTTTCTGCACATACGTCACGCCCAGAATGGGACGGTGGCCTAAGCCGCTGGAGTACACCACAAAGGTGTTGCGCGGGTCCAGTGTGAAAATCTCAAACGGTGCTTCATCTTCCTCCACGTCCGCCATTTTGTCCGGCAGAATCATGCGGTAAGCCGTTCCGCAGATATGAAACCAGTCCGCCAGTTCCTTGTCCTTGGCGGCCTTGTCTTCCGAAAGCGCATAATCGTTGAGCTTGGACACGCCATCAGCGACAGATTCATCGTTCCCCCTGCTGACGTACTGCACAGGCTCACCCAGAAGATACCCGACCTTGAACGAAACGATCTCGTTTGCCCGGTTCACAACGATTTTGTTGTTGATTTCTGGTCTGACATCTTTTACCCGGCCCAAGATGGGCTGGTCCCCCTTGTAATACCTGTAAAGATACTCAATGTCCGCCCGGTTCATCTGATGGATGGGCATAGCCTTTTGCAAAACATCCACCACGTTTCCCCGGGTGACGTGCTCAACGTCCGTGTAAATAACCTTCCGACCAAAAAGATTCATTGGCACACCCCCTTAAAATGGCCGCTTGAACACTTCCACTTTGCCGCCCACTCGCATCCGGATTTCGTTCTCAAGCAGGGACAGGGCATCCGGTGCGTCATCGTGCGGCACTTTGCCGCTCCGGGTGTAAGTGGTGACTTCCTTCATGAAATTGAAGTACTGGCTGCCCCGCTTATAGGTGGACGGATGCTTGAACCAGAAGTGTTTCTTGATGTTGTCGGACGCAAATTCAATTCGCGTCTGTTTGTTGGAAATGGTCCTTTTTGTACGTATTCCAACGCTATATCCACGCTGCCGGACGATTTTCGCAACGTCTCTGGCGTAATACATGCCCGCGTTGTTGCTTTCAAACAGCGCGTCCGCAACGCGGTTGTCGATCAGGCACCTGGCGCATTCTGGCTTTGTGATGTCCGGCGGAGAATCATCAAACACCACGTCCACGATATACACTTCATCCCCGTACAGCGCCGCAACGGGAAGTGCGGTGCTGTCGCTTCCGCTTTCTGCGGTGTCGCACACGGCAATAACGGCGTCCGGATCACGGCCTGTGGGGAGTTCAAAGAAATAATTCAGCTCATCCTTGTTAAAAAGCAGCCCCTTTGCTTCAAAGGGCTGCTGCTGAAATTCGCTCTCAAACTGTTCTGCGCTCAAAAGCTCCCTCTGTTCGCGGAAATACGCTGTGGTAAACACCTTTTTCCCGTCCCGTTCGTATTCGTAGTTACTCTCGTCCGTAACGGGGTCAAGTGCCGGTATTTCAATGGCTTTCCACGCCCAGCCGCCTTTTTGCGCTTCCTCTTGGAGGTGGCCGATTGGGTCATACAAAGAATATCGGGTTCCCGTGGCGACAATGGGGGTTCCCTCAATGGCTCGGCCCAAAATATCACCGGATATGATCTCCCACTTATCGTCCAGTCTCTGGCGGTTTTTTGCTTCCTCACGTCCCTCTACGCAGTCATCCAGATATAGGACGTTCGTAGCCTCCGACAAGCCCACTTGTCTTGCGTCAATAGATCGGCACATGACTGTGGGGAAACGGGATTTTGACCGCAGATTCAATATCTTTGTGTCCGCATTGGTCTGCACCAACGGAGAATTTGGGAAAACGTCATAGAATAAATATTCATTTGGCGTTTGCAGATACTCCAGGCACCCGGAATAAAAGCTTTTCACCAGGTCGTCTCCCGTCCCTTCCATTAGGGACGACTTGTCCGGTTCCCGCCCAGACAGAAAATTGACGAAATTGATGCCCAACTGGGATTTCCCGGCGCGTTTGGGCATCGACAGCGTTAACAGCCGCAGCTTTCCGTCCAAAACCTCTTGATACGCCGCCACTATAGGCCGCAAATAATGTCGCCTGGGTGCATAGAACTTCTTCTCTGGTTTGCGGTTCATCTCAATGTACAGTAGAAACGTGTCGAAATCGTGCGGTGCGTCAAAGCACATGGCCTTTTTGTACACGTCAAACAAAGAATCCGCCGCATTTGCGCTGCACTTGTGCAGGGCCGCAGAACTCAGTTTTCGCAAATCCTTGCTCAGCTCATGGGCCATGGTGAAATCGTCCGGTTCCAGTTGTCGGCATACGGACAGAAGGTCCATGTACGGCACGTGGTCAGACGGATTGCGCGCAATATGCTGTTTTATGCGTTCTGATAGTTTTGCGTAGTCCATGCGGCCTCCATTTTTGCATAAAAAGAGACGGGTTCCCGAAAGAACTCGTCTCTTTTATTTACTTGGTTATCCTACAAGTTCACAATCGTACCAATACCCCGAGCTTCCACACGTTCCCTCGAGCGTTATCGTGTCTCCAACCTTGATTTGCTTGAGCGCATCTTCTTGGTCTTTTTCAAATTCGGCTATATAAATCACGATCGTTCCGCCAACGTTTGTCTGCATAGTCAGCGTCGCGCCTCCCGTCAGGTTAAGCAAGCCGCTGCTCGAAAGGCCAGCTATCTGCCCTGTAACTTTGTAACGATTGCCCTTATACTTTTCGTCTGCCGCAAGCTCGTTTTCCTTATACGCGCGGTAGACTTCCTCGAACGTAACTACATGTTCGAGCTTCGGGGTCTTCTTAATGTCCTTTTCTCCGCACGACTCGCACTTGTATTCCTCGTACCCTTCGGATTCCTCCGTGGCGGCCACACTGTCCACCAGCACCCACTTGTGTTCACAGGGCTTTTCTTCGCCCGACTGCTTCGGCTCGTCCCCCTTGGTTGGCTCCTCGACGGCGGGCTTGTCCGGCTGTTCCGGTGGCGTCTCCCCACTAGAAAAGATTAGCGCCGCCGCAATAAACGCACAGAAACAAACTGCGGTGACAATCAAGGGCTTTGCGACTTTACGCCGCTTGACCGCGTTTACAATTGTCCACGCAATTCCGCCCAGGAAGCCCAACATGAATGTCCATGCCAGAAACATCTCGGGGTCCTTGTTTTCTATAGACGCAAGCAGAGCCAGAAACTCCATCAACGTGCCCATTACGATGAGTACGATTTGCCAGCCCCTTAGTTTTTTTCGCTTTTTCTCCTCCTCCATTTTCCTTTTCCTCCACATTTATTTTCTCCCGGGTGGCCGGGGGAATTACTTCATCTCGCGCCCGTTGCCAGAATCGGCTCGTGTTGGCCCTTGACCCATTCCTTGTTTTTACCGTACCGGTAAAATCCCTCGTAAGTTTTCCGGTTGTTCACGATACTTTGCACCGTGCTGATAACGAACGGCTTCCCGTTCCGGGTGGTATACCCGTCCTTGTTGAGGCTGTCCACGATTCCATTAAGCGTCATGCCGCCGTCCCGAAGCTCAAATACTCGCCGGACAACAGCCGCTTCTTTCTCGTTGATGCAGAGCGCACCACCTCGAACTTCATACCCCATAGGTGCTCGACCGCCAGAATAGCCGCCACGGGAGGCTTTAACTGCTCTGCCAGCGCTCGTGCGCTTGTTGATGTTGTCTCTCTCCATTTCGGCGCACGTCAGAGTGAACGCCTTGAGCATTCCGGCAAATACGCCGAATTGCCCGAAGTCCTCGCAGATGCTGATTAGCTCAATGCCTTTGCGCAGCAGTGCGCCCTGGTAGTAAAAGTATATGTTGATGTCTCTGGCCACCCGGTCAGATTTCGCAACCACGACAGCTTCGTAAGGAGGGTTGTTCACGTCTCCGTAAACGATCTCGTCGAACCCGGGGCGGTACTTTGCGCCGCTCTCTCCCTCGTCGGAAAACCAACGCAGGATGTTCATGTCGTTCTTGCGGCAGTATTCCTCTATCTGTTCACGTTGCACGTCCAGCCCAAACTTATCTTCTCCAGTTTGCCCGTCTGTGCTCACGCGGATATATGCAACCACGTTTTTCATACGGCTCTCCTCCTTTGGGGTCAATCCAAAATTGGATTGGCTTCTACGGTTATTGTATCACACAGTAAACGTAAATGT
>ERZ1034763.123-NODE-123-length-44222-cov-7.886114_pt1 | contig 44222 bp, 48 predicted proteins | sample MGYA00520701_ERZ1034763 | MGnify/ENA primary metagenome ERZ1034763 (study PRJEB33766, sample SAMN09781707) | gut metagenome | biome: gut microbiome | host: Homo sapiens | place: Madagascar | study: EMG produced TPA metagenomics assembly of the PRJNA485056 data set...
GAGTGCAAAGCACGTAGCAATCTGGTATCAAAGGGGGCAAAATACCTTTTGACCCTGGTATCATATTGTTATTATCTTATATTATTACCTGACTGTATCTAAAGTCAATTTATACTTGACGCATTACTTATGTATGTTTATTATGGTTCTAGTACATCGTTTTCGAAATAACTATACCACTAACTTGTCTGCAAATCCGATTGCACAGGCATAAAAGCCTCGGCGTAGCCCGCTACGCCTACATTTTTATACCTGCACACTCGAATCTGCATCCTGCGTGATTGGTATAGTTATTTACGAAACGATGTACTAGGGTTAAAAACTTTGAACTTGTACCCCTCAAAACATGAGAAATCAGCAATTTATATATTAAATTATTCAAAGAAATGAGGACATATATGGATAATTATACACCAGATCCATTCTGGAACAACCAGAATCAGGACTCAAATGAATCTTCTGATAACAGCCAGCGTAACTACGGCAGTTATACAGATGATTATTCTAATGACCCAAATAAAGAGTATACATCTTATTCAGATAGTGAAAATACGCAGAACAGCCAGTCGGATAATTCTGATTACAACAGTTATAATACTCAGAATAATAGCTATGACAGCCAGAACAATAATTATAGCAACCAGAACAACAATTATAACTCACAGTATAATGACTATGGCTCTCAGAATAACGGATACAATTCTCAGAACTATGGATATGGTTCTCAGAACAACAACAGTTATGGCAGCCAGAGCGGATATAATACAGATTATAACAATTACAATACAGGTTACAACAATGGCTATAACAACTACAACAAGCCACAGAACTGTCCTAAGTTCACTCCATTGCTTGTATTTTCAATAATCTGCATCATTCTGTTCAGCAGTTTATTCGGTATTATCGCATTGATTCTCTTATTCAGTGCTAACAACAACTTCCGCTATGGAAGATATGACAAATATGATTCCTACATCAAAATATGTATTATCATGCTTGTCATATCAGTAGTCTTTGGTATCTCATTGACAGTAATTGTCGGAATTGCATCATCTGCTTTTGATGCAATCAGATAATAAGATTAAAAAGCATTATTAATGTCAAATATGCCCCCAGAGAACTTCTCTGGGGGCAATACTTTTATTGTTGCTCTAACTTTGCAATTTCTTCTTTCTCAAGCTCTGTCTTTCTAATTTACATTTTAAATCTGTATCCCACACCCCATATAGTCTCAATATACTGAGGCTTAGATGTGTCGAGCTCAATCTTTTCTCTTATCTTCTTGATGTGTACAGTAACTGTCGCTATATCACCAATTGAATCCATATCCCAGATTTCTTTGAACAATTCATCCTTAGTATACACATGGTTAGGGTGCTCTGCAAGGAATGTGAGCAGATCAAATTCCTTAGTTGTGAATATCTTCTCCTCACCATTGACAAATACTCTTCTTGCAGTCTTATCAATCTTGATACCACGGATTTCAATTATATCATTGTTCTCCTTAGTGCTGCTTACAAGTCTTTCATATCTTGCAAGATGCGCCTTAACTCTTGCCACAAGCTCACTTGGGCTGAAAGGCTTAGTCATGTAATCATCTGCTCCGACACCAAGGCCTCTTATCTTGTCGATATCCTCTTTCTTAGCTGAAACCATTATAATAGGTGTGTTCTTCTTTTCTCTCACCTGACGGCATATCTCAAATCCATCAACGCCCGGAAGCATTACATCAAGAATACAGATGTCATAATCCTCATCGAGTGCAGCCTCAAGTCCGCTTGTTCCGTCTGATTTAATAGTTACTTCAAATCCACTGAGTTCAAGATAATCCTTTTCAATCTCAGCAATAGCCTCTTCATCTTCAACAATTAATACTTTGCTCATGTGTTTGTTCTCCTTATTATATAAATGCTTAACTTGCTAATCTGCTTTTGTCTCAATAGCTTCTGTGGCTTTTCTCAAACATATATGCATTGTAGTTCCTTCGCCCTCAACACTTTCAGCCCATATCTTACCTTTGTGGTCATCAATTATCTTTCTTACAATCGCAAGACCGATTCCACTTCCGCCCTGTTTACTGTTACGCGATTCATCTGTTCTGTAAAATCTTTCAAATATGTGTGGAAGCTCGGCAGTTCCAATTCCCTTGCCATTATCTGTCATGATTATATGAGCGTAATCCCCTTCATCATATATGTCAATACCAATCCTGCCTCTTCTTCCCTCTTTCATGTACTTAACAGAGTTACTTATAATATTATTGATAACTCTTTTAAGCTGTTCAACATCCGCGTATATATATACATTGTCAACATTATGGCAATTATACACCAGTTCAATATCCTGTGCCTCAAGGTCAACCTTAATCTCCTCACAGCACTCATCAAAATAATCTTTCAGGTTAATCCTGTTAAATGAATATGGAACCCTGTTAGTGTCAAGCCTTGAATATATCGTAAGCTCATCTATAAGTTTATCCATATCATTTACCTTATTGGCAATTGTCTGAAGATACCTCTGCTGTTTTTCCGGTGTGTTAGCCACACCATCCATAATACCCTCGACATAACCCTTGATAGCTGTAAGCGGTGTCTTCAGATCATGTGAAATATTTCTTATAAGCTCTTTTTCTTCTTTATCAGAATTAAGCTTCTCCTCCGAGGTCTCTTTTAGTATAACACGCATCTCCTCAAAGTCACGGCATACATCACCAATCTCATCCCTTGATACCTTCGGCATCTCAAAATCCAGATTGCCCAGCTTAATATTCTGGGCAGCAAGCCTTAATTTATCAAGTGGTTTAACTATCGAGCTGTACAGCCATAAATCGAGCACCAGGCTTGTAAGAATCAGTATAACAAGCACCGCTGCCAGTGCCTGCAGGGCAAGCCACTTTATCTGCGGAATAATCTGGTTCAATGATGTAATAATGTATACACCGATAATATCACCATTCTGTTCCCTGAAATTAATCTGCTTTACAATACAGTGATAATCTCCGCCCTTATATATACTTTCATTAAATGCACTGTCAAGGCTTGTATACTCTGGTATAAGCTCTTTTATCTCATCACTCTCAAGTGACTCAGAAGCATATATTATATCATTATTTCTTGCAACTACCAAATTCGACAGTCTTGCCGCAAGCTGTATATCAAGTTCATGCAGATACTCCATATCTGTATACTTCTCAGGTGTCTCAACCGCAACCTGCTTGATAGATTCATATATCTTATCCGTCATCTCACTCATAATAGTAGCTGATGAATACATATTTTCAAGCTTTACAGCTTCATCTACACCATACAGTCTCTTAATTGATGTGCTCTGGTATCTGAATATAATTCCTATTGCAAACACACATAGAATAAGCGGCAGTATAATCATTATAAAAAATGATAACTTAAGCTTGTCTCTTAATTTCATTGTAATAACACTTCCTTTAATACACAAAAACACATTCTAAAAGAGAGCTGTCTATAAGCCCTTTTAGAATGTGTTCTATGATCATCATCCAATCTTTAACTTTACCTTCTGAGCATCACGCTCTGAGTCAACTCTCTCTATAACAGCTCCGAGCATTGAAAGTTTTCCTTCAAAATCCTCGTATCCACGCTGTATATATTCTATATCATCTATCTGGGATATTCCATCTGCCGCAAGTGCCGCAATAACAAGGGCAGCGCCCGCTCTTAAATCTGGAGCAGACATCTCAACTCCTGTAAGATGATCTACGCCCTCAATATAGGCTGTATTACCTTCTACTTTAATCTTGCATCCCATTCGATTTAATTCGTCAACATACTTGAATCTGTTCTCGAATATACTCTCTGTAACCATGCTTGAACCATTAGCTAACGCAAGAACAACTGCCATCTGTGGCTGCATATCTGTTGGGAAGCCCGGATATGGAAGAGTCTTGACATTAGTGCTCTTAAGCGAGCCCTTGCCGATAACTCTTACCCAGTCATCACCTTCTACAACCTCACAGCCAACCTCGATAAGCTTAGCTGAAAGCGATTCAAGATGCTTAGGTATAACATCTTTGACAACTATATCTCCATTAGTAGCTGCTGCCGCAAACATAAATGTTCCAGCCTCAATCTGATCAGGAATTATAGAATATGTTGTTCCGTGTAATCTCTTTACACCCTTGATTCTTATAACATCTGTACCAGCACCTTTGATATTAGCGCCCATTGCATTAAGAAAATTCGCCACATCTACTATGTGTGGCTCCTTAGCCGCATTTTCAAGTATTGTATCGCCGTCAGCAAGACATGCAGCAAGCATAAGATTAATAGTAGCACCGACTGATACCACATCAAAATATACATGACCGCCTGTTAACTTATCAGCCTTAGTGCTGATTTTGCCATGGCTTATCTCAACTTCTGCGCCAAGAGCCTTAAAGCCCTTGATATGCTGGTCTATAGGTCTGCTTCCTATATTGCATCCACCTGGAAGTGCCACCTGTGACTTTCTGTACTTTCCAAGTAATGCTCCTAATAAATAATATGAAGCTCTTATCTTCTTAATATATTCATAATCAACATTCATGTCACAGATTCCACCACCGTTAATCTGGACAGAGTTGTTATATACGTATTTTACCTTGGCGCCAATTCCCTCAATTGCCTGTAATAATACTCTAGTATCTCTAACGTTAGGTACATTTTCAATTGTTACAGTTTCATCTGTCATAATTGCAGCCGCAAGTATGCCTAAAGCAGCATTCTTTGCGCCTCCAATGGAAACCTCTCCCGTAAGAGGATTACCACCTTTAATTATATACTGTTCCATCTAGCGCACCTCAATTGAAATGATAATTAATAAGGACAAAATCCTTATGTGCATAAAACACCACTATTTGATATTATATGTAGTTTTTTTGCATTTGTAAACCTCTAATGAGAAATTTTTGTAAAATGCCTGCCAGCAGACCACCACGCCCCATTATCAGGCAAAAAAATAACCGTGCTTGATGCACGGCTATTTCTTTGTAATATTTAGTTCTTATTAACATAATTAAGTGGGTTAACAGTTGAACCACCAATCCATATCTCGAAATGGAGATGTGCTCCTGTACTGTTACCTGTGTTACCTGAGCGGGCAATTAAGTCGCTCTGATTAACTTTCTGTCCATTAGAAACTACAATAGAACTTAAATGTCCGTATCTTGTCATCGAACCATCTGAATGACGGATATCTACGCAGTATCCATATCCTGAATACCATCCAGCTCTTATAACTGTACCAGATGCTGCTGCATATACTGGTGTACCTACTGAACATGACCAGTCTACACCATTATGCATCGCTCCATCCCTGTAACCATAACCAGAAGAATATCTTCCGTTAACAGGCTTAAGATATGTTGGAGGTGTAAGTGTTCCAACTGAAACAACCTTTGCAACAGGCTCTTCTGTTACTGTCTCTTCAACATACTGGAGTGATGTCTGAACTCCGTTAACAGTTGTGATATCAGCAGTTACCTTGTGGTGTCCTGATGAACCCTCTGTAATAACCTTGCTGTATCCTCTATACTGTGTATCATCATCAACATACTTAACTTCTGCATCGAAATCCTCTTCGTATGTCTTTCTCTCTGTAACAACAACTGAAAGCTCTGACTTAGGAACTGTAACAACAAGTACATCTCCTGGTGCAATCAGAGTATCTTCTGTCACACCTTCATTAAGCTCATATAACTCTTTAAGAGAAATGTCACACTTGTTAGCTATGATAGAAAGGCAGTCGCCCTGTTCTACAACGTATGTTGTCTTAGCTTCCTTTTCCTTAGTTATAGCATCATATGCTTCCTGAACTGTCATTATATTAGCACCGCTCGCCATTGTCTCATTAATAGAAAGCTCCTGCTCAAATCCAATTCCCACAAGACCATCCTTAAGTGAATGAGTCTCTTCTGTGTTAAGACCAGACTCACCATTAAGTGCCGATGCAACTATATCTGTAGCTGTTTCTTTAATATCAGACTTGACAACATCTAACGAATATGTTCCATAACTGCTGTCTCCTGACGCAAGTTTAACCTGGAACTCCTTCTTAGTATCATAGTTAGCTGTAACCTTCTCCATTAACTCTACTATCTCTTCCTTGCTAGAAAGAGTAACTGTAAAGTCATCCATTCTTAATGTATATGCTGTAGCATTCTCTTTATCGGATACACATGCAAATAATGTGCTGTAAAGAACATCCTCAAGCTCACTCTCGCTCATTCTTGATGCAACAGCCTTAGGCTGCTCAACAATATCAATGCTGTTATCCATGTAAATTACTGAATCGTATTCCTTACCAAACTTTAATCTTGCAGATGCAAGAGCATCCTCTGCCTCCGCTCTTGTATTGGCAGCACCAACCTCCTGTCCATTAAACTGAATACTGTAATATCCAGCCTGAGTATTAAAAAGTTTCTTTTCAACAAAAGGAATTGCAACGATACACGCTAAACACGCTACTGACATGCCGCTTATTAATGTCATCTTTAAGCGTCTGCCATATTGTGTAAAATGCATTATTATTGTCCTCCAAAATCTTAAAACGTAATTTGTAATTTGTTTGTAACATTTTTGTAACAATCACATATTAACACCAAGGTACTAATTTGTAAACCCCATTTACATATAAATCACAATAATTAACAAAATATTCATTATTTAGTTCTGGCTACAGAATATCCAAACTTACCAACCTTCTCGCCAAGTGTGTAATATTCTCCGTGTGAATACGCTATTGGCTCTGCCTTTGCAAGGTCAAACTTTCCTTTCTCATCCATATACGCCTCATCAGCATGCACTGCAACAACCTCGGCTATAAACATATCGTGTGAACCAAGCTCCTTAACCTCAACAACCCTGCACTCTATATTAACCGGGCACTCATCAATCAGCGGTGCAGATACCTTTGAAGCCGCTACAGGAGTAAGCTTCATCTCCTTGAACTTATCAACATCCCTTCCTGATTTCACACCGCAGTAATCCGTTGCAAAGCATGTGTCCTTTGTTGTAAGGTTGACAACAAATTCTTTTGTTTCCTTAATTATGTCATGTGAATATCTCTCTTTTCTTACAGATATTGACAGCATAACCGGATCTGAACATATAGTTCCTGCCCATGCAACCGTAATAATATTAGGTTTTTCTCCCTTTCTCTGGCAGCTCACCATAACTGCTGGCACTGGATATAACATATTTCCTGGTTTCCATTCCTGCTTTGACACAATATATACCTCCATTTCAAACCGTTATCAAATCTCTCCACAATATATAGTACTGTTAGTACCTAAGTACTATATATTATCAATTTTTTATTGTTAAATATTACGATGTTGGAGTCAAAAGGTATTTTGACCCCTTTGATACCAGATTGCTACGTGCTTTGCACTCTCACAATCCTCAAAAACATTCGTAATCCGCTCATTTTTCTTTGAAAAATGGCTACTTACATCACAACTTTAAATGATATACATCACAACTTATACTGTCAATGATACTATTTTTTCAGGTTGTGCCAAATATAAAAATATGATAAAATTTAAACATACAAACTTCGTGCGAGTAATAGAATAATATAGCGGAGATGAATGATTGGAGGATTATTATGTTAGGTAATGTTATCGTTGGTCAGTCAGGTGGTCCAACATCGGTTATTAACTCTAGCCTTGCGGGTGTATTCAAGACAGCCAAGGACAGAGGAGCTAAGAAAGTTTATGGTATGCGTCATGGTATCAAGGGTCTGTTGGACAGACAGTATGTTGATATGTCTGAGAAGATTAAGACTACTATGGATATAGAACTTTTAAAGAGAACTCCTTCTTCATATCTGGGTTCATGTAGATACAAGCTCCCAGAGATTAGGGATGACAAAGAAACTTATGATAAGATATTCCAGATTCTTGATGAATTAGAGATTAAATATTTCTTCTACATAGGTGGTAACGATTCCATGGATACAATCAAGAAGCTGTCTGATTACGGTGTTCTCATCGGCAGCGATATCAAGTTCATGGGTGTTCCTAAGACAATTGATAACGACCTTGCTGTTACAGATCATACTCCTGGTTTCGGTAGTGCTGCTAAATTTATCGCATCTACTATGAAGGAGATTATCCGTGATGGTCTTGTATATGACTATCCAACTGTTACAATCGTTGAGATTATGGGACGTAATGCAGGATGGCTTACTGCCGCTGCTGCACTTGCCAAGGGCGATGACTGTGAAGGCGTAGACCTTATCTACCTTCCAGAGAAGACATTTGATATCGACCATTTCATGGACAAGATTAAAGAACTTAACTCACGCGGACGTTCTATCGTAGTTGCTATCTCTGAAGGTATCAGAGTTATGGACGGAAGATATGTATTCGAGCTTTCAGACCACGTAGAATTCGTAGATGCATTCGGTCACAAGCAGTTAGCTGGTTCTGCTAAGTTCCTTGCTAACAAGGTAGGTGCAGAGCTCGGAATCAAGACAAGAGCTATCGAGTTATCTACACTCCAGCGTTGTGCTGCACATATGACATCAAGAACTGATATCACAGAAGCTTACAATGTAGGTGGTGCTGCTGTTAAGGCTGCATTTGAAGGAGAATCTGGTAAGGTTGTTGTATTACAGAGAGTTTCAGATGATCCATATATGTGCATCACTGCAACACACGATGTTCACCAGATTGCTAACATCGAGAAGAAAGTGCCTCTTGAATGGATTACAGAAGACGATTATGTAACTGATGACCTTGTACATTATATCAAGCCACTTATTCAGGCAGAGCTTTCACCAATCATGGTTGACGGTCTTCCACATCACCTGAATGTTGAGATGTAATGTTCCGCATGTGGTGTAAGCTTATTGACGATTCACGCCATATAGTCAAACAGGTCACTATCGAGAACCCTGATACTGATATCAATCGTACTAAGAAGGTATTTGATGGTATTGAGGAGGCTTGTGTTAAGTTTGACCTTGGACAACCCATATGGCTTGACGCCAATATAGCAGAATTTAAAAGAAGGGCTAAAGTAAGATTCAATCAGGACAACTTCATTGAACATATAGAATTTGCATATATGGAAGTTGAGGTTATTGAAGAAGATTAAGAATTGAATAAAGACCCCCGGCAATCGTAGTTAATCTACAACCGCCGGGGGTCTTTTGAGGATAGTCTATATAAAAGTCATGTGTCTTATTTAATATAATCTGCCAGACTACTCAGCCTGATAAATCAAAGTCCCATGCCATGTAATAGATGCAATATCACCTGTATCTATATATGTTGGAAGAATCCATAATGCATCCCATTTTCCTGTATTATGGTTAAATCCTCCACTCATCTTATTACCTGCGTTAAACGTTGTTCCATTCTTCATAGTGATAAGCGGAGAATATGAGCCACTTCCTGAAAATCTTGAATCGTCTCCCCCAAGAGTAATCGAGCCTGTTAATGCAAGTTCAGTTGTAGATATCTTAACTGACTTAATATTAATTGATGTTCCTTTATAATAAGAATCATTAACAGTTATATTTGAATCATAAGCAATCGCTGTATCTGTTGAAGATACACTGCAGTCAAATGCCACATCACACTCATTACTGCTAAGCACTTCTTTCTTATTAGTTTCTAAAACCCTCTTCATAACAAGTGATGACAGGTGTGTATTATCCGTATCCGTATGAACACCTTTCTTTGTCTGTGAAAATGCCCTGTCAAAGTCTGCTGCATATGTTACCTGAATTCTTCCATCACCCAGCTTCTTTACTCTTATTGCTGTCGGTCTTCCCGTTGTAACACTCTGTACATTAACTTTTTCAAGCTCTGCTGCAACTGTATCATTAGCAGGAACTATAGTCATAACAAAACTCTTCGACTTAGAAGTTGAATCCTTAACTGTATATCCGGCGTTATCAATATAAGAACCTGCATACTTGTCAGAAAATTCAATATGCATCTTGCCGGGAGCTAACACAACATCAGAATCAGCGTATCCATACATTGAATTATCACCTGTAAATTCGTCTTCGCCTGCAAGTGTAACACCCTTAAACATATCTGCTACGCTGGCATATTTGAACCCAATTGATTCCATGATATCATAATATGATGTATAATCACCAAGCTTAAAGCTTATGGTAGAACCATCAAGAGTTTTTTTAGATGGAACTGACAATGATAACTTAATAGTTGCCTTAGCGGCATCACTCGCATCATCAACTCTCTGCTGCATGCAGTAATCCTCATCTGCTTTTACACTATTGCTGGTGTTGATTGTCTTGCCATCAACTGTAACAGTTATTTTGTTAAATCTGTCTCTGGCGATAACGGCAACCTTGTCCTCAGTTGTCTCATTAAGAGACGAACCATCGTTAGTCTTAACTGTGAATATGACATCTGCCTTGTTACCATCAACCACATATGAATCCATAGTCACTGTAATATTCTTATCGCTCTTAACGTCCTTGACATCTGTCATTCCGTCATATGTGTATGAATTACCATTATTATCAGTGATTCCGTCAGCATAATTAAGAGATGATGCTGTATTAGTTATCTGATATATCTTTTTAATAAGACTGTCACCTGTAACCGCATTATATGCATATGCAGCACCAGACGATAATACAACGATTGAGCCACAAGCTACTGCTGCTGTAACCCATCTGTTAATTTTTCTTGTAATCTTCTTAGCTGGAGCTCCCTTATGCTCTTTAGCAGCCTTAGAATTGGCTTTGCAATAATCTAAAGTTTCCTGTATAAGTTCCTCAGATGCATGAATCTTATCTAATTCATCTAACATACTCCCCATTCCTCCTTAATATTAGTCTTTAATAATTTTCTTCCGCGTAATAATCGTGTCTTAACAGTATTAGGGCTTATATCAAGCATCTTGGCAATCTGCTTGATATCTTTATCTTCATAGTAGTACAGATATATAACCTCACGATATATCGGAGCAATCTTTAAAACCTGTTCAAGCACTGTTCCGTGATAATCATATCCATTCTCTGCTGTCGCCGCATTACTCAGGAATTCTTCATGCTCAAGCAGCACGGAATTCATATCGTCAGACAGACTTACATGGCGATTCCACTTGTTCCTGTGTGTCTCACAGCATTCATGCATAGCTACTGTCAAAAGCCATGCTTTTACATGCTCTATATCGTTAAACTTCTTATTGCAGGTATATAATTTTAAAAATGTATTCTGGAAACAATCCTTGGCATCCTCATCACTATTGCAGTGAACCAGGCACGCTCTCAAAATTGTATCCGAATAAAGACGTAATATGCTCTCAAAGCTCTTATCTGCATATAATTCTTCTGAATCACTATTCATAATCTAATCTGCTCACCTCCACATAAGCTGCTGTGCACAACCTCTACACTTAATACACGGTAAAGACTCATAAAAAGTTTCATAAGTTTAAATATTTTCAAATAAATTTTGCTGCCCTGGCTTGCACGCCTCTACAATTATAAAACTGTACCGCCGCCCAGGGCGTGCATAGCGCATAGTGCCCTGGGCGGCGGTACAGTTTTATAATTTTAAGCCACTACGTTTTTCTCTTCTTTACCCTCTAAAAAGCTTTCAATGTTCTCGTAAACGAGGTTCATGAGGCGGGTTCTGGCTTCGTAGGTTGCCCATGCAATGTGAGGTGTTATAACCAGTTTATCGCTGTCCTGAATGTCGAGAAGTGGATTATCTGCGGCGATTGGCTCAGTGGTTATTACATCTAAACCAGCGGCAGCGATAATGTTCTCTTTTAAAGCTCTGGCGAGGTCAGCATCATTAATGATTGGACCTCTGCCTAAGTTAAGAAGAATGGCTGATGATTTCATCTTTTTAAGATTGTCATAATTAAACAGATTTTTAGTCTTATCATTGAGTGGAGCATGGATCGATACTATGTCCGATTCTTTCAAAAACGTATCAAGGTCAACACACTCATATGGCACATCCTGCTTATGACCACTGGCTGAATAGTATATAACCCTGCATCCGAAATCAGCGGCAATCTTAGCTACGCCACGACCAATATTGCCAAGACCCACTATTCCATATGTCTTGCCATACAGTTCATGGAACACATTGTCAAAATGTGTGAAGCTCACTGATTTTGCGTATTCGCCGCCCTTAACATATCGGTCATAATAATTCATCTTCTCATATACATAGAAAAGAAGTGAAAATGTATGCTGTATAACAGACTGTGTTGAATAGCCGGCGACATTGGCAACCCTTATACCATGTGCTTTTGCATATTCTATATCAATATTGTTATATCCTGTGGCAGTCTCAGCGACCATCTTAATCTCACTTCCTGCCTCGAATATGTCCTTATCAATAACCACCTTGTTAGTGACAACAACTGTTGGATTATGCTCCTTAACTCTGGCTACCGCCTCTTCATGCGTGCTGTTGCTATATGTAATAACCTCGCCAAGCTGGTTAAACTTATCAAGAGAAATGTCATCTCCATATGTAACAGTATCAAGCATAAGTATCTTCATTCTGCATTACCTCTTTTCGTATAATTAAGGGGCTGCATTACTACAGCCCCTTGTTGGTTATTTTATAATGTTGAGGTTCTGAATCTGTTTATGCAGGCACGAACAGATTTAACCCTTACATCAGTATTAAAGTCTCTTTCTTAAAGCCTCGCCCTCAGCTTCAAATCCTGGCTTGCCAAGAAGTGCAAACATGTTGTGCTTGTAGCTCTCAACACCCGGCTGGTTAAATGGATTAACACCAAGGATATATCCAGATAAGCCACATGCAAATTCAAAGAAATACATAAGCTCGCCAAGATAGAATGCTGTCTGCTCTGGAATCTTAACCATAAGGTTAGGAGTATTACCATCTGTATGAGCAAGAACAGTTCCGTTCATGGCACATTTGTTAACGAAATCAACTGATTTGCCAGCAAGATAATTAAGTCCGTCAAGGTCTTCATCCTCTGCCTCGATAATTATCTCTCTGCTTGGCTTCTCAACATTAAGAACTGTCTCAAACATAATTCTTGAGCCATCCTGAATGAACTGACCCATAGAGTGAAGGTCTGTTGTAAGGTCAACACTTGCTGGGAACAATCCCTTGTTGTCCTTGCCCTCTGACTCACCCATAAGCTGCTTCCACCACTCAAGTGTGTAATGAAGGCTTGGCTCGTAATCACAGAGAATCTCTACTGATTTACCCTTTCTTAACATGATATTTCTAAGAGCTGCGTACTGCATAGAATCATTGTTATCAAAATCATTCTCTATGCATCTCTTTCTTGCGCTTGCTGCACCTGACATAAGGTCATCAATATCTACTCCACTTACTGCGATTGGAAGAAGACCAACTGCTGTAAGAACTGAGAAACGTCCACCTACATCATCTGGAACTACGAATTCTTCGTAACCCTCTGCGTCAGACAGCTTCTTTAAAGCTCCCTTTGCCTTGTCTGTTGTAGCATATATTCTCTTGGCAGCACCATCTTTGCCGTATTTCTTCTCAAGCATCTTCTTGAATACTCTGAACGCAATAGCTGGCTCTGTTGTTGTACCTGACTTAGATATAATATTAACTGAGAAATCCCTGTCACCGATAGTATCAACAAGACCTGCGAGATATGTAGAACTGATGCTGTTACCAACAAAATAAATCTCAGGAGACTTACGAATCTCTTTGCTTACTGAATTAAAGAAATTATGTCCTAAAAATTCAATCGCAGCTCTTGCACCAAGATACGAACCACCGATACCTATAACAACAAGTACCTCTGAATCATTACGGATTTTATCTGCTGCCTTCTTGATTCTTGCAAACTCATCCTTGTCATAATCTACTGGAAGATCTATCCATCCAAGGTAATCATTGCCTGCCCCCTGCTTTGACAATAATAACTGTCTGGCACTCTCTGTAATTGCCTTCATTGACTCAACTTCATGCTCATGCACATAGCCCATAGCTTTGGAATAATCAAATTTAACCTGTCCCATACCTTCAATCTCCTTTTAAATTAAAATTAATATTACACATATGGCTTCCAATGTATCCCCCTCAGACTTCCAGAACACATTGTTAAACATAAGACAATTATACTTCCCTAACCAGTTTTTTTCAAGATTTCTTGGTATTGTTTATTAAGCTTTTCAAACTCAATCGCAGCACTTCCATGAAGCCTGTTATTCTTCCCCATATATGACACAAATGTTCCTTCAGACCCCAGCTTAATCTGGCATCCATCCAGACCGAAAAGGTGCCCTTTGCTAATCTCCATAATCCGCCCACGAAGCTCGTCCTGACAACCTGTAAGCGTTGCCAAAGTGTCCAGCGTTATCAACCAGATTCTGTGTTCACGCACTCTTTTATCCACGAATCCATGCACGTCTTCCACTTCTATTCCAAGCTTTGAAAGCTCATTATAGCTCCTGACAAGATTGTACCCAAGGCTTGTCCTCAGCTTTATAATATCACGTCCACTGGCTTTCTTTCCCGGATAAGTTATAATCCTCCCCAGAACCATAGCCCGTCCCCTCACATCAAATGCTGCCTCTCTTAAGTATCTTTTCAAACTCATCCTTAGAATCACAAATATTATTACAAATGCAACAATACATGATGTCATATTCTGATGAATCCTCCCGGCATTTTGCTAAATATAAGTATATCGGGTTTCCAGGGAATGTTCCACATAATTCGTTCAACAAATATTCCCTGTAAACGACAAATGTTCCCGACTAATTTTATTCCATAAAAAATACTTTTTCTGTAGTCGATGCCATAAATCAATGGAAAACACATTAAAATCACAGTATTATTATAGATGTTTAATAAAGTCATAGTATGATGTTGGGGTCAAAAGGTATTTTGACCCTTTTGACCCTGGTATCATAGTATTTTATAACAAGGAGTTAATGATGGCAGGAGTACAAAAAAATAAAATTGATATGACAACTGGCCGTATCATGAGTAAAATCATACTGTTTGCAATACCAATTATTATTGGAAATATTTTGCAGCAGTTATACACAACAGTTGATGCGCTTGTAATCGGAAAATTTTGCGGCGATACATCTCTTGCTGCTGTTGGAACAAGTTCACAGCCTGTAGAGGTGTTATTATGTATATTTCTTGGAATAGGAACTGGTGTATCTATTCTTATATCACAGTATTCTGGTGCTGGAGAATCAGATAAAGCCGTGTCAATATGTGGCACTTCAATAACATTTATATACCTGATAGGAATTCCAGTGGGAATTCTTGGATGGTTTGTATCACCATATATTCTTAGTTTCATGCAGGTTCCACATGACGTATGGGATGCCGCTCTAATATACACAAGAGTAGTATTTTTAGGAACACTTGGAAATCTCGGCTACAACATGAACGCCGGTCTTTTAAGGGGACTTGGTGACAGCAAGGCTTCGCTATGGTTTCTGGTTGTTTCCTGCGTATCCAATATTGTGTTTGACCTTATATTTGTAGCAGGATTGCACATGGATGTAGCAGGAGCGGCTCTGTCAACATCCATTGCCATGTTTATTTCATGGATTGTAAGTATTGTTTATATCAGAAAGAAATTCCCAGAAATGCAGTTCACATATTTTCCTAAGAGATTTTCTGGAACAATGATGAAAGACATTCTGGCGATAGGATTACCAATTGGACTTAATAACTCTCTATACTCTTTAGGACATGTTGCACTGCAGACTTTTAATAACTCACAGGGTGCCATATTTATGGCAGGAGGTGCCGTTGCAGGAAGAATTACAGGCTGTTCTAACATAGCAATAACAGGCTTATCTTCGGCAGCGACCACATTTTCAGGTCAGAATTATGGTGCAAAAAAATATGACAGAATTAAAGAGGGACACTGGAGAATCCCGTTATGCTCCGGACTTATTACACTATGTTTCGGTTTATTTTTCATTACGATACACAGACCAATAATCCGTTTCTTTTCGTCTGACGAGATAGTACTTATGTATGCCAGCAGACACATTATCGTAATGCTTTTATCACAATGGTTTTATGCCATATTCAACGGCATAATATCTATCGTGAATGGAACTGGAAAAGTACGTTATACAACTATTGTCAACATACTTATGCTCTGGGCTGTAAGAATTCCAAGTGCATATGTTATTAACAGATTCTTTGATGGAACATGGGTAATGTTATGTTTCCCAATCTCTTTCAGCTTTGGAATGTTCGCAATGATTGGTTATTACATGTTCTCGCCATCATGGAAACAGCTTCTGAAAATGGCAGAAAATTAATCACGATATCACATCAGATGCAGTATATGGTTTAAGCCTGTACTAGTTAAAAACCACCTCAAAAATAGTTCCTCCAGACGGAGCAGGCTTAACTGTAATACTGCCATCATGAACCCGCACGATTTCGTAAACCAGTGCAAGCCCAAGTCCTACGCCGCCAAGCTCACGGCTTCTGGATTTGTCCACACGGAAGAACGGTTCAAACACACGCTCCCTTAATTCCTCAGGAATTCCACTTCCTGTATCCTCTACTGAAAGGTACACATGCTTTTCCTTCTGGTACGCGTTTACTGTAACCTGTCCATCTGAATGATTATATTTTATGGCATTCTCAACCAGATTATATACCATCCTGTATATAAGGATATCACTTCCCACCATAGTTATATTCTTGCATTTTCCTATAAGCTTTATATTCTTTTCCTGTGCCAGAGGTTCCAGATCTGCCAGCACCTCATCAACAAGATCGTTAACGATAATTTTTTCATCCCGTGCCACAGTCTGAAGCTCACTCATGTCAAGAAGTGTCTTAACCATTTTGCTGAGTCTGTCATTTTGCTCAGTAACCATCTTCATTATCTGCATGGTATCTGCATCATTGCCTGAATGGCTGGTAGAATTATATAAATCAAGCTGTACCTGCATCAGCGCTAATGGTGTCCGGAGTTCGTGCGCCGCATTTGCAGTAAATTGTCTTTGTACCTCAAATGCATCTGCCAGGCGTTCAAGCATCTTATTATACGAAACACTGAGCTGGTTCAGCTCTTTAACCTTATTTTCTTCTATTCGTGATTCTGCCAGATTCTGTGCCTGCACCTCTTCAATTTTATCAGAAAATTCACTAATTGGTTTAAGTGCACGCCCACTTATAAAATATGTAGCTCCTCCACCAATAAGAGTCAATAACACCGAAATTATCAGACTATTTCTTTTGTAATCTGCCTTGTTATTATACACCTGGACAGAAAACTCATCTGCGAACTCGCCCCACTTATCCTCTGGGATACTTATATATAGTTCATCTGAATCTGTAACATTATCATTTCCCTGGGTCTCAACAGCCTCCTGTAATGAATCAATATAATACACTCCATTTTTATAGACAAGCATTGTCAGACATCCGCATATAACCGCAATATATATTGCAATCATGCAGGTAAGTCTCCACTGCAGCGATATTCTTTTCATCTCTCGGACTCCTCCCGTATCTTATATCCCTCTCCAACCTTATTCAAAATCGGATCATATCCAAGCTCAGCCTTAAGCTTTCTTCTAAGCGAAGACATATGTACTCTGATGGAGCCGCTAAAACTGTCAACAGATGCATCCCAGACATGCTCTATCAGTTCCTCCTGGCTTACCGGCCTTCCAAGATTAAGAAGCAGGTATTCCAGAATACCATTTTCCTTTCTTGTCAGGGAAACCTTTTTCCCTTTCGCATATACCTCACGTTTTATAGTATCAAACATTATGCCGCCGCTTTCCAGACACACATCCTTCTGCACAAATTTTCTTCTTGTCAGGCTTCTGATACGTGCCTCAAGTTCCTGCAGATGAAATGGCTTTTCCATATAATCATTTGCCCCTGCATCCAGTCCATCAACCTTATCCGCAATCTGTCCTCTTGCAGACAATATCAGAACCTTTGTCTCCTCATTGCTCTGCCTGAGTTCCTTTAAAATCTCCATTCCATCCATTCCAGGCAGATTCAAATCAAGGACAATCAGATCATAATTCTCTGCAATGATGCATTCAAGAGCCTCTTTGCCATCATAACAGGTATCAACCTCGTACCCAGCATTATACAGACATTTCGCAACCGCATCACATATTTGTTTCTCATCTTCAACTATTAATAATCTCAAACTTTTCACCTGTTTCTTAACAAAAATTTTACACCAGTTATTTTATAATACCTATGTCAGCTGGTCAATAAATACAACAAACAAAGGAGCGGTCATATTTTGAAATACAAAAAATTATCTCAGATTGTTTTACTCATCATAGGTATAACTATGGTCAGCTATGGTGCAGTCAGAGGGGAAGCGGCTGCCGTGCTTGGCAAAGCAATAAAATTATGTCTGGAGTGTGTTGGAATTGGATAAGAAAAAGAAATTACTATCAAAAAAAACAGCAGAAATACGCGGATGGATACAGGCAGCTGCCACTCTGCTTACCAATATTCATATCCCGAATTTATTTAAGGGAAGAATATATCAGGGCAAAGCTAAAGCAGTATGTGTACCGGGATTAAACTGTTATTCATGTCCTGCTGCAACAGGAGCATGCCCGATTGGTGCCTTTCAGTCCGTTGTCGGTTCATCCAGGTTTAAATTTTCATACTACATAACCGGTTTTTTTATTTTACTCGGTGTGACACTTGGAAGGTTTATATGTGGCTTTTTTTGTCCTTTTGGATGGTTTCAGGATTTACTACATAAAATTCCCGGAAAAAAATTTTCCACTGCCAGACTGAAGCCGCTAAGATATCTGAAATATATCATTCTTCTTGTTTTCGTTATACTTCTTCCAATGCTTGTAACGAACTCAATAGGAATGGGAGATCCTTTCTTCTGCAAATATATTTGTCCTCAGGGTGTTTTGGAGGGAGCTATTCCTCTCTCCATCGGAAATGCGGCTATACGGTCTGCACTTGGGAAGCTGTTTTCTTTTAAACTTATTATTTTAATTATCGTTGTTGTGTTAAGTATTTTATTTTACAGACCATTCTGTAAATGGATTTGTCCTCTTGGTGCAATCTATTCATTATTTAATAAGGTCAGCTTTCTTAATATAAAAGTTGAAAGCAGCAAATGTGTCGGATGCGGTCTATGCTCAAAGGCATGTAAGATGGATGTCGATGTATGCCAGACTCCCAACCATGCTGAATGCATACGGTGTGGAGAATGTATAAAGGCTTGTCCTAAAGATGCAATCCACTACCAGTTCATGGGAAAAGCCTGTAAAAAGAAAGACAGCAGCAATCCGCATAACTAACCTGTAACTCTCAAACCTGTTACTAATATTTTAATTAAAGGAGCAATTATTTGTGAAAACAAAAAGTACATTTATTTCTATGTTTATACTCTGTATAGCATTAGTACTGACAGCATGCGGCAAAAAAGGAGCTTCAGGCACTTCCAGCACTTCTCTGGACGATTTATACCAGCAGGAAAACCAGCTCTTTGCAGAACATGAAGCGGTATGGAACAAGGCCTTTGGCATGATGAATAAAGGGGCTGCCAACCCAAATGGTAATTATGCCGATTATCTTGCTGATACTATTGAATCAAACAAAGCCTCATTTACAGCTGATGAATTAAAAACGCTTACCGAAGATATTAATACAATAAGAAAAATCGAGGAGCAGATAGCAGAAATCGAAAATAAAAACGCATCATCAAACAACAACAGCCAGAATAACAATTCCAATGCCACATCTCCTTTCAAGAATTTTTCTGGTCAGGATTTTAATGGTAATTCAGTTGATGAAAGCCTGTTTTCTGGAAATGCTGTAACCGTCATTAATTTCTGGTTTAACGGCTGCAAGCCATGTGTTGCTGAGCTGTCTAAGCTCAATGAACTAAATAACGCCATCAAATCAATGGGCGGCGAAGTTGTAGGCATCAACACAGAAACTTTCAATGGAAATAAAACCGCTATTAAAGAGGCATCAGAAATTCTTAAAAGCCAGGGTGCCGAATACCGCAATCTTTCCATTGACTCTGCTTCTGACGCCGGTAAATACGCCTCTGGAATCATAGCATTTCCAACAACAATACTTGTTGACAGAAATGGCAATATTGTTGGTGAGCCAATGCTCGGTGGAATTGATAACAAGGACAACTACGATTCTTTAATGAAGCAGATTCAATCTGTAATTGATGCAGACAGCAAAAATAAATAATATATCTTCTCTGTTGTCTTTATAAACTAAAAGTGGATGTGAAAAACTCGATTGAGTTTTTCACATCCACTTTTATCTGCAATATCATCTTACCCTTTTATAAATAATCAAAACATTATATGCTACTTTTCAATCAACTGGCTATAACATACAAATACCAGCAATCAGCAGTAATGTTTTTTTCTTCACACAAAATTTAGTTTTCATCTGCGCCCTCTCTCTTAATTTATTATCACTTCTACACAAAGTAAATGCATAACCTTGTTTTATAAACATAATTATATTACAATACATTTATCTAAAAACAAACTTTTAAAATCAAATATCAGGAGGCTTAAATAAATATGTCCACTACCAATAAAAAATCTATAATTGTAAGCATTGCTTTAAAATTCATCTCACTGTTCGCTTCAATATACGGATTGATATTTACAATTGATAATATTATGTCTTTTACCTTTTTTACAACATTGTCAAATGTTGCATTAGACATAATTCTTGTAATATTTATTGTTTTAGATATTATTATTCTTAAAACAGGCAGAGATTATAAAAATAACAAATTATATATATTAAAATTTCTTATGACACTTTCCATCACACTTACATTTCTTGTCTATATGCTGATTCTTGGTCCAACATCTAAAGATGGGCTTATCGGCGCATATTTACATAATTATGCTGGAAGCTTCGGTGTTCATTTTGTAGGACCATTGTTTGCAATTGCTGATTTTCTTATATTTGATAAAGGTTTCCAGTCAAAAAATATATATGCAATATATGCCGTCATCCCACCACTTTGCTATGTGGGTTTCATATATCTGCTGTCTTTAGCAGGGATACGATGGAATCAGACAATGACAGCACCATATAATTTTCTTAATTATAATTCCCCTACCGGATGGTTTGGACTCGATTTAAGCCAGATGAATAGTGAAACACTCGGAATAGGTGTTGTATACATGATAGTATTGCTTTTATTAATTTTCCTAGGCATAGGTCGTTTGTACCTGACAATAAATAAATCAAAAAGGGCTTAACCTGCTGTCGCAGAACCTGTTATAAATTATTTCATATTCATCAGGAAAAAAATCACTACCATCTGCATTACAAGCGTAAGGGGTACTCCCACTGTAAAATAATCTTTTCTAATCTTATGACGCAGCAGATACATTGCTATTAACGCTCCTATTGATCCGCCTGCAAAAGATAAACTTAGTAATGTTACAATTCTTATACGCGGTTTTTGCTTAATGGCTGCTATTTTATCCACAGCAAAAGCCGCAAATGTAACCAGATTTATCACAACTAAATACATTAATAATATTCTATGGCTGTCTAGGAATTTCCAAAATGCCAGGGTAATATTGTCTGCAAGATGTCCTTTAATAATCAGCAGTATGATAATCTGAATAACAAATATACATGCCACGAAAATTCTAGACATCATGTTTCCTTTTTCAGCTTTTCTATCGAAAATAAGAATTGCAGCAATAATACATGCAAATCCAACCACATTTATTATAATAAGATAATACCCAAATGTACCTATCACCAATCGAACACCCTCATAATCAATCTTCCAAAAAATTTATCTCCTAAATTATATTAGGTTTCAGAATATAAATCAATTATCCGAACATATTTTACATATTGATTAATACAACTTGACAAAACATTGTTTAAAGCATATCATACTTTATAAAGTGATTTTTATTATTATTTTATACGGTTTTAAAAACTATATCATGGAGGTCTCATATGAAGATGAAAATAGTTGCAGATTCATCTGCAAATCTTTTAAATATAACTGATACTGATTTAGGAGTAGTTCCACTCCACGTAATAATAGGTGATAAAGACTATATAGATAACGATAAAACCGACCTTGCAGCGATGCAGGAAGATCTCTCATCTTACAAGGGAAAAACATCTACATCAAGTCCTAGTCCGCGCGAATGGGAAGAAGCATTTGACGATGCTGATGCTGTATTCTGCATCACTATTACAAGCAGCCTGTCAGGCACATATAACAGTGCCATTGCAGCCAAAGACATGTACGAAAGCACACATCCCGGCAAAAAAGTGTATGTCATTGATTCATTATCTACAGGTCCGGAAATGGTGCTGCTGGTGGAAAAAGCCGCTGAACTTATCAAATCAGACATGGCACCAGATGATATTTACGAATCACTTATGAAATATAAAGATAAAACTCATCTGTATTTTTCTCTTGCCTCTTTGGATAATTTTGCTAAAAATGGCAGAATCAGCCATGTTGTTGCTGCCGGAATTGGTCTTTTAGGAATCAAAATAGTCGGAAAAGCAAGTGACGAGGGAACACTCCAGCCTCTTGACAAATGCAGGGGCGAAAAGAGAGCTTTAAAAAAGCTTATAGAGCATCTTAAGCAGTGTGGCTATATTAATGGTAAAATAATCATTGCACACAACAATAACGAAAATCTTGCATCAGAATTAAAGAAACTGATTGAAAGCGAATTTGGAACTTTTAACGGTTTTATACATAAAACACGGGCTCTTTGCAGTTACTACGCAGAGCCTGGTTCAGTGCTGGTTGGATTTGAAGCATAAAATCTCTGTAACATGGTATCAGTGGCTTCCTTATTTCCTACTCTGTTAACAATCTATCCAGCAGCATACGTCTATTGTTAATAAACATTTCTGTTATCTGATATTTCTCTGTATCTTCATATTCACACAGATAAAGGTACAAACCATCTGATTGCAAATTATTCTGTGCTAATGCGAGAAAACTCTCTCCATGTGATTTTTCATGATATTTCACGGAAGGATGTTTAAAATCAAGCTTTTTAACACCCTCAAAAGCTTCGATTCTCTTTTAATAACTATCATTATCAATTCTATCCCAATCGAATACTACTCTTTGTATGAATTGATTATTCATCAAACCGCCCTCCTATAAAATTTGAGGTTACTACTCAGACAAACTGGAAGTTATCGAACTACTTCAATTTTTCATTTTCACAACTACATTTCCAGCGTGTTCTACATCACCTGCTGTCCGGATTGCCTGTTCCAGCTTATCCAATGGAAACTCATGAGTGATGATACTCTCTAATTCCCATTTTCCACTTGCCATGATTTTTTGTACATCCCATACATCCTCTGGCATATAGCCGCCAGAACCAATAATGCTCTGTTGTGCATAGGTCATGTAAAGCAGGTCGATATTGCGAGGTTTATTGTTTACTGCGACAGAGACAAATCGGCTCTCAATTTTTCCGAGATGTAGAAAATCATCTAATATGTTTTCTGCACCAGCGGCATCCAGCCAGCAGTCAATGTCGGAAGTCGCACCATTTAAAGACATGGCAATACCGAAATATTCTTTGGATCTTTTACTGAAATCTTCTGTTGCAGGATTACAAATCTCAAAGCCCAGCTTTTTCGCCAGATTTAAACGAAAATCGGAAAAATCGCAAACCATGACCTTCTTCATCCCAAAGTATTTAAATGCAACCGCAGCAGCAATGCCGATGGTTCCACTTCCAAAAACTACCGCATTTTGCCCCGAAACATATTTTCCCTCTCCCAAAGGAATCATACCTCTGCGAGCAGCACGGCAGCCAACAGTAAAAGGTTCTATCAGACTTGCAAGCTTGTCGGAGATACGCTCATCAACAGTATAAAGCGAATAATTGCGTCTGGCATTCGGAATAAGAATATATTCTGAAAATCCACCAATGGTCCCGGCTCGTTTTGTATCATCTTTCGCATAACGAGGATACGGATATATCCGTTCTCCCACGGTAAAATCGGTGACATTCTTTCCGACTTTAACCACACGGGATATTGTCTCATGTCCAAACTCACCACCGACCGTAACTTTATGCCCTGTATTCGGACCGTGTGAAAACACGGCAACGTCTGTACCACAAACGCTGGAATAGAGATTTTGTATCAGCACATCATCTTTTCCAACCTCTGGTAACGGCAATTCTCGAATTTCTATATGCTCTTTTCCTAAATAAATACCTACTTTCATTTTTTCTCCCTGCGTCGTTTTACACACTGTTGAATCACCTTTATTATATATTCAATGGAATCATCACAATCCGTTCTCAGCCATTCCGAAATAATCGCCATAATCCCATGAATGTAAAATGCCATGATATAATGCCTGTCCTTTTTCGGTACTCCATACCGTTCCAGTATCGGTATAAATACATGGCAAAACATTCGTTCATAGCTTCTATCCATTCCTAATATAACGTAGTGTTCCATTGCAGTGCGAAATAATCGTTGGTGCTCTTTGATATAATTAAGATATGGTGTCAGATACTCTTGTGTAACAAGATATAATTCATCCAATGGACACTCTTTCATTTTTGTGACAAATGTTTCTGTATTCCTGTTCATATAAGTCAGAAATTGTTCATTCATATACTGGGCACTTTCCGAGAGCAAATCTGCCATTGTTTCATAATGTAGATAAAAGGTGGATCGGTTGACACCTGCCGTTTCACACAATTCTTTTACTGTAATATAAGCAAAATCCTTTTTCTCCAGAAGTCTCAAAAATGCTTCATCCATTCTCACAGCAGTTGCAAAATACTTACTTTCCGATTTATTCAATACTTTCCACCTTCTTTTGCGATTTTTTACTATGTAGCAACATAGTAATTGCAATCACTATAACAATACCATAAACAAATCCACCTGTAATAGTGTTCATCATTTTTCTATACGCTTCTCCATTTTCAGAAAAACGTGAGATCATTGCCGTCTGCAATCCAAGAATTGACATCATGGCTGCTATAAAATTCAGTACCTTTGCCGCAGACAAAATAGGACTGCCTAATTTACGGAATTTCACAAGGTTCAGAACAGATATTACCATCGTATAAAATGTATAAAACGCCGACAGATAAATGATATATCCTGGATAAGAAAAGCCGGAGTTTGTCCGAACCATCAAAACAATCATGCCGCCCATTGGAATGTTTAATAAAAACAACATCCATGCCGTTCTACGGTAACAGCGGCTTTCCAACTCCGGACTTCGATGACGATAACTGTAGATCAGATACAACCGCAGAATTCCCAACACCAGATAATACACCGCCATAGATATAAACCACACTGAAGCATAGCGGATTCCTGCAATAACACGGAACACCACATAGAAAAAATTGACTGTCATTCCCTGATAAATATTGATACTACCGCGAAAAGCAGTGTCCGTCAGATAACGTCCCATAATTTTAGAAGCAGTCGCTTTTTGCATGATTTTACTGTTCCTGATATCCGATTTCATTCTCTTTATCATTTTGGGAAGTGCTGAAATCCATATTATAAGAGAATACGCCGACATACAGTAAACCAGATATGCCAGCGTACTTTTGGTATTTTGGATTTCAAAGATGAAAATAAGTGCGGCAAATGAAATTGGCGGCATACAAAGTAAAATCCATCTGTTCGGCTGCAACACCTTCTTAAAAATCATCTTTGTCCGTTCCACAGCTTATTTCTCGCTGATTTCTTTTGCCAGTTCCATGATTTCAAAAGCATACTTTTGTTTTCCTTTTGCCAGCATTTTCCTGTAAACAGGATAGTTAATTCCCATTCCCATTAACCCGATAATTCCAATAATCACACCAAGCACAAACATTGTACTCGTTCCATTGCCAATTACATTCATAGAAAAACACATCCCTATACCCGTCACCAGAGCAGCGATAATTCCAAATGTATAGGCGAAAATGATAGCTGGAAGTTTTGCTTTCGTATCCAGTTTGCGAAGTGCGACAACCTTTGAGGTGTCTTTTGGTGCATACTCGTTAGCGAGCTGTTCTGCATAAATTTTATCTGTATTCATGGCTCATTACCTCCTTTATTTGATGACTCTATGATATTATCAACGGGAGGAAAATTGAACAACACAAAGAGGATTTTGTGTTGAATTCAAAAACTCACAAATTTCGATTTTCGGCAATGTTATTTTTTATCAATGAGTTCAATTTTAAAGATGTTCTGCTGCCATTTCATCACATAATCTTTTTCGCCAGTAGCTTCGTCCAGACCTTCTCCTTGAATTTCAAAGCCCTCTCTTTTATAAAAATGTATCGCCCTTACATTTTTCTGGTATACATTTAAATATAATCTATTCTTTCTACCTTTTATATAATCCAATAAACATTTACCAATGCCATGCGACTGCTTTCCATCACAGACAAAAATGCCCTCTATATATTTATCACTCAACCCCACAAAGCCTTCTATATTATCATTATTCTCATATACATAGACTTCCGCTTGCTGCAACAGTTCCTTAACTAATTCAAAATTACTTTTCCAGTATTCGGCAGAAATGAAATTATGCGTTTTCAGATTAGCTTCTAACCATATGTCAGCAACCGCATTTATATCTGCTTTATGTAATTCTCTAATCATAATAATTTTTCTCCTGCAACATGAAAATTATCTATCAATTACCCAATAATACTTATATGCATAAACAGGAACTAAGCCAGAACTTATGTATCCAACAAACACTATTTGTACCAGTAAAATGCATTATTTTGAGTATGAACTGACGCGCCCTTAGGTACTTGTTTACAAATAATGTGTACATCCATATAATCCGGCATAGGAGAAAGCATACCAATAATTCCCATTGGAATACATATTCCTGAAAGAAATGCATTAGGTGGGGATAAAAGAAATGCAGACAACGGTATTATACCTAGAAGCATAGGCATTAAACTCATTACGATAAATCGTCGTTTGCTGATTGGTTCATGACATACTGCAAACGCAGTAAACTTTTTTAAACATATTCCTATATAAACTTTTTGACCTTTTTCATAACAAATCCCATGTAAAGCTTCATGAACAGGCATTAACAACAGCCCAAGTATTATTCCTAATGGAACATATATAGGATTCATTGCTCTTTCACCCATAACAAACCATTTAATGTATATTATCGCATAACTAAAAATAAGTGGTAAAACACCATATGGTAAGCTGCTTTTAAAAATATTATCTGGTCTTTCTATTAGTTTTGCATTGTCTGGCAACGCATTTTCTGGAAAATCTGTATCCCATGATTTGTTACCGCACCATATTATTTCAGGCATAAATACAGAATACTTCTGCATTTTTTCTTTTTTTGTCATTTTATTCAATTCCCATTCTTTTTAGATAATCCGCCTTATCACCAACAGTAACACCCGGTACAACCTTTACATCTCCGCCAAGCCATACATTCTTTCCGATATGGATGGGTTTACCATAACAACCACCATTTATTCTTTCTGTTGCATCAGTAGAATGATTCGCCGCATACAGCCCCACATTAGGTCCGAGTAATGTATGTGAACCAATTGTTACCTCGGAGTGCCATTAGTGCCTGGCACTGATGGCTTATACTCTCTTATAAATAATTGGTTCATCATATCCAAAAGTTCTTTTACCGTTAACTTCCATGCTTTCAGATACTTCCAGGCAGCTATCGGAAAACTTTTCCCAAAGCTTAAATGTCATTACCGGAGAAAACTGGCTTGTGCTGCCTCCCTCCCAGACTCCATTCTTTTCATGGTAAAGTGCCGGTATAAACTTTTCGGATTTTTTCATTTCAGCATAATCAACATCCTTCATAGAATTATATGAAAATGTATTCTTATCTTCTCCTGCTGGAATTTCATATGAAGAAAGAAGAATTCCATCCTCAGTTTCTGTGATAAGGAAAATGTGTGGTGATGCGTGGCGTTTTCCATTGATTTCATAATAACTTTCTTCAACAACAAATTTTCCATTAAAATCCTTAGGAATATTTTTTATTTTATCATTACATATGGTATTGATATGTTCTGCATAAGGATATATTTTTCCTTCCTTCTGCATCATATCAAACTGCTCTTTGTTATCAAAATGTCCTGTCATCATTCCTATAAATTTATCAAGTTTCATCTTATTTTTACCTCCAGATATTATATTTGGCTTATTGAAAGCTTTTTAAAAGTAAGATTAAATTGTCCAATAACTCCTGTTCTGTATATATCATTTGTTTCTGCCATCTTAAAATCTGCATCAGCTAGTACATCCAGACAATCGGAAGTTATCAATACATATTCTTCCCAATAACAATAATTAGAACTTAAAAATATTCAATCCCGTTTCTTCATCATAAACCCTGTCTACACATCCATCTATAATGTCTATTACCATCTCACAAGTTGCGCTGACTATGGCTCTGTTGAGGTGTCCACCAAAGACTTCACCTTTGTCATTGCCTGCACTCATGTGCATATGAGTATAAAAATCGCCATTCATTGTGTTTATTGTTCCAGTTAAAGAAACAATTTCAAAACTGCCTTTGAATTCATTTGAATAATATTTCTTTTCATCTACATTATAAACGCCTGATGTAAAACTATTTATTGCACCTAAAGCATTAATACTAGCTAATTTTATATTTTCCTTTAATGCTATCTCTTTTACTTTTTCAAGAATTTCTTCTCCCCTGTCTATTCTTGCTATTATTTTATTACCAAATCTTCTGTAGTCCATAATTAACCCTCCTGTTTTCCATTAGTGCCTGGCACCAATGGCTCGGCTACTACCTGCATTTGTTTTAAAGTAATTTCTTTTACGTAATTACCAAATTTGGCTTATTGAAAGCTTTTTTTTCTGATTTAAGCCAAAATGATAGTGTTTACACTTCGCTAAACTAATCTTTTTTCTCTTAGTTCATGGAAACACAAAAAAAATCCGAAATAATCATGTTTTCTGGATTTTTTAGGCTTTTTTCTGAAAAGAATCCAAAGCAAATTGTCTAACATATTAAATCGAGGAGATTCCAGATATTTTTGGATTTTTTACATAATTTCATGCTGTTTTATCCAATTCATCAAGAAATACTCCCCACCTGTCCTACACCCTCTCATACGCGATACGTGGCGAGCCATCCTCTATATGTATAATACCGCATTTCCTGAACCCACACTTTTCCAATGCATTCTGCATGACCTTGTTATCATTGTGGGTGTCTATGCGGAGGTGCAAAATGCTGCCAGAACAGTATTCAACCACAGTTCTTACCATGCCTTTTACCTTACCATCACTCGCAACCCGATGAATAACACCATACTCTGCGTCATCCATCCAGCTTCCATCCTCTATCACCTTATATGTGTCATCTTCCCCTATAAAAAACACAAATACACCATGAATACAGTCATCATCCTTAACAACATAAAGCTGCCCCGCTGCAATATCAGACCACAGCAACGCCTGTGGAGGATAGTTATCCTTCCACTGGGTTGCATTACCTGTTTCTTTCATAAATTGTCTTGCCTGCTCATATATCGCCATGATTTGTGGCATGTCATTTTCAGAAGCTTTACTGATTACTAAATTCGACATAATCTGAATCCCCATTAAATCAATCTCCGAAAGCAATTAAATCTCAGCTACAAATTCCTTTATAAGCTTGACACCATTAGCAATTGCCTGTTTTTCAAATGTTGGATAATCAACAGTTGCACTATCATCTGCCTTGTCTGATATAGCACGGATAATTACAAATGGAACCTTATTAAGATACGCTGTGTGTGCAATTGATGCTCCTTCCATCTCTGTACAGAAGCCGTTAAAATTCTTAGTAATTCTCTCCTTAACTGCCTTATCAGAAATGAACTGGTCACCGCTTACAATACGTCCAACATGTGTTCCTATTTCTGGAATAACCTTTGCACATACATTTTTAGCAACCTCTATAAGATGCTTGTCGGCTGGGAATGATAATGTATCCATTCTTGGAACCTGACCTAATGGGTAACCAAAATTAGTTGCATCCATATCATGGTGAAGAACGTCACTTGATATAACAATATCCCCGATATCAATAGCCGCATTTAAAGAACCAGCAATTCCTGTGTTGATAACATAATCAACCTTAAAATCATCTACAAGAATCTGTGTACAGATAGCTGCATTAACCTTGCCGATACCGCTGACAACAATGACAACATCCTTTCCAGAGAGCTTGCCAGCCCTGAATGTCATAGACGCCTTAGTTTCCTCTCTCTCAACATCCATAACAGCTACAATCTGCTCAACTTCTTCCTGCATTGCTCCAATAATTCCTATCATAAAGTTATCTCCATTCCTGCCCATCCGGGCATATATTATAATTTAATATGCATTTCTGGCATCAAGGCCTCTGAAAGTCTGCACTACAGACCTGTCATACCTATCTGTAATTGTACGAAAATCACCCTGATAATGCAACCACAATTGTATTAAACGACTAAACGTGCTATACTTATGCCTGCTGGAAGCCACATCTTGCACATCAGTTATGGCTTCATGATTAAATTAACAATTACTATTATAACTATCATATTAATACACGCGATGTGCAGAAATGGAGTTAATTATGAAATACATGACAAAGGGCGTATGTTCAAGATCTATTGATTTTGATGTTGTTGACAATAAAGTTACTAACGTAAAATTTGAAGGTGGATGTTCTGGCAATACGCAGGGTGTTGCAGCTCTTGTAGAGGGTATGGATATTGACGAAGCTATCAAGCGCATGAAGAACATCAAGTGTGGTTTCAAGCCAACATCCTGTCCTGACCAGCTTGCTATTGCTCTTGAGCAATACAAAGCAGCGAACCTGTAATGGGAAAATATCGCATTACCCGGTTTAAACGCGCATATATTGAAATAACAAGTTCATGCAATCTTTCCTGCTCTTTTTGTCAGCAAACAAGGCGTCCTGTTCATTTTATGTCTATTGAACAATTCGGACATGTAATTAAAGAAATTAAACCATTCACTAATTTTATATATCTGCATGTCAAAGGCGAACCTCTGCTTCATCCAGACCTTGAACAGATGCTTTTCATATGCAAAAAAGAAGGTATTCAGGTTAATATCACTACTAATGGCACACTGCTGAATAAAAATCTTGATATTCTGACGGTGACACCTGTTCATCAGATTAATGTCTCACTTCACAGTGCAGATGATAATGACTGTATCGACATGGATACATATTATAAAGATGTATTTGCCGCATGTGAGGAGATTATCGCCAAAACTCCGACAGAGATATCGCTTCGTCTATGGACTACAACGAATGCTGACGGACTGTTTGGAACAAGAAACCTCGACATCAAAAAACAGCTTCACGTCAATGTACAGTCACCATTTGAATGGCCTGACGTAACTAATGATTATTGCAATGAGCGTGGTTTCTGCCAGGGACTCCGTACACATTTTGCCATTCTCTGCGATGGCACAGTTGTTCCGTGCTGTCTTGATGGCAATGGTGTCATGAACCTTGGCAACATTTTCACAACACCTCTTGGTGATATATTGGCAGGCAGGCGTGCCACAGATATATTTGATGGATTTAACAGGCGTTTTGCAGTTGAAAATCTCTGTATGCACTGTAGTTTCAAAGAAAGATTTAACAAGTAAGATTATTGAACAAATCGGACATAACATTTATTCAGACATAATTATAACAGAAAGGTTAATGTGTAATCATCATGAAAAAGATTATTTTAACAGGTGGTGGAACAGCCGGACACGTCACACCTAATATAGCTCTCATGCCATCTTTAAAGGAAGCCGGTTATGAGATATCTTATATCGGTTCTTACACTGGTATCGAGAAACAGCTTATCGAAGAAAAGGGTATACCTTACTATGGAATATCTTCTGGAAAGCTCCGCCGTTATAAGAGTCTTAAAAATCTAAGCGACCCATTCCGTGTTATTCACGGATATTTTCAGGCTAGAAAGCTTATGAGAAAGATTAAACCAGATATTGTATTCTCTAAAGGTGGATTTGTATCAGTTCCTGTTGTCCTGGCTGCTGCCCACAAGCGCATCCCTGTTATTATTCATGAATCAGATATGACACCGGGACTTGCCAACAAGATAGCTATGCGCGGTGCTAAAAAGATATGCTGCAACTTCCCTGAGACACTGAAATATCTTCCAGAAAACAAGGCTGTCCTCACTGGTTCTCCTATAAGAAAAGAGCTTCTCACAGGAAACCGCCTCGAAGCTGCCAAACTGTGCGGCTTCAATTCATTAAAGCCTGTAATTCTTGTTGTCGGCGGAAGTACTGGTGCAGTCAAAGTTAACGATGCTGTCCGTGCGATACTTCCATCACTTCTTGAAGATTTTCAGGTTGTCCATCTGTGTGGTAAAGGAAAAACAGATGCTTCCCTTAACAACACTCCGGGATATGTACAATTTGAATATATCAATGAGCAGATGCGCGACTTGTTCGCCCTCGCTGATATAGTTATATCAAGAGCTGGTGCTAATGCAATCTGCGAACTTCTCGCCCTGCATAAGCCTAATCTTCTGATACCTTTATCTGCCAACGCGAGCCGTGGCGACCAGATTCTCAATGCCCGCTCATTTAAGGAACATGGCTATTCAATGGTAATGGAAGAAGAAGAAATCACTCCAGATAAGCTTCTTAATGCAGTACATGAACTGTACAAAAACAAAGAAGCTTACATCAAGGCAATGGAATCAAGCCCACAGAGTGATGCGATTGATACTATAATGGAACTTATCAAGAAAACTTCTAAATAAATATATCAACATCACGCCACAAGGTGCACCATAAAAAAGTCCCGCAGCCAATAACTGCGGGACTTTTTATGTATCTTATCTCTGTACGTCAAATGACGAATTATTCATAAGTCTCTTAATCTGGTCAACACTTGTGATGTTAGTATCACCTCTGATAGCATGCTTCATTACAGAAGATGCAACAGCAAAGTTGACTGTATCCTGTGGAGACATGTTATCCTCCATAAGAGCATATATAAGTCCTGATGAAAATGCATCTCCACCACCAACTCTATCGACAATCTCAAAGTTGATTGTCTTGCTCTCATAAGTCTTGCCATCTGTATAATAGAACGCCTTGAGCGAATTATTGCTTCCTGAATGAACATATCTTACAGTTCTTGCAATGGCCTTCATATGGTACTGCTCATCAATAGCCTTGAATACTCTGTCCATATCCTCAAATGATGGATCCATTGTAAGACCATCCTTAACATCTGTTCCATCTGGATTGTATACATGAATTGGCTCAATACCGATAAGCACATCTACATAAGGAAGATACTTACTAAGTACATCTCTTGCTGTCGAGAATGACCATAATGTGCTTCTGAAATTAGGGTCGAAACTTACTGTAAGTCCAAGCTTCTTAGCAGCCTTAACAGCCCTATCAATCATTCTTCTACAGCTATATGATAATGCTGGTGTGATACCACTTAAATGAAGCCAGTCATAATCCTTTAATATCTCTTCAAAATCTGTCTGTCTATAGTCATATTCTGCAAATGCTGAACCAGCTCTGTCATAGATAACCTGAGATGGTCTTACAGATATACCTTCCTCAAGGTAATAAACACCCATTCTACCATCAGCCTTGATAATATGCTTAGTATGCACATCATTAGCCTTCAGGTAATTAATAGCAGACTTACCTATATCTGTGTTAGGTAATACCGTCATAAATGTGCTATCAACTCCAAGATTAGCCAAAGAAACTGCTACGTTGGCTTCCGCTCCACCATAGTTAACAATGTAATTATGTGTAGAAACAATCTTCTCATAATTAGGAGGTGATAATCTTAACATCAACTCACCAATTGCAATAAACTTCATATCTCTGAGTCCTTCCTTATCCTTCTTACACAGCATGTCCACAATGCATCCATTATCAATTCTAATACCAGTATATGTACCATTCTGATAATCTACTCCGCATAATGTCCACACTATTTATATAAATTACTTAAAATTATACCTATCTTATAATACAACGGACTTGAATAAAATGCAATCTAAACATTCACTTTGACACCTATCAGTCAATAAGTTATAATATTTATAGTATGGTGTAAGTGACAAAACAGCTTTTTCATTCCTTACACAATCGTATTAAATGCGTGATAAACGCGGAATCGAGGATTATATGGATAACAATTTATTAAACATGGACGACCTCGCTGACGTATTCGCTCAGCTTGATTCAATAGAAGAAGAGGAAGCCCCTCTCACAGAAGAAGAGAAAGCATCTCAGAGAAGATACGAAGAGATTATCAAGAAGCACAAAAACAACCAGTAATAATCAACTGTAATTTTTGCTGATATTTCTTCTTTTAGGTAAATAATTTGCATGTGCGTGTCCACTACATGGGGTACATTATACTCATAACGCCAGATATATGAAAATATTTGTCATTATAGGATGCAATTTTGTAATGATTTTGGATTTTTCAGCTTGATTTCATATGGAAAATCCAAAATCTGTCATTTTTCACTTCGTTAAACTAGACTTTTGGATTTCTACTAAAAAACATGCGAAAAAATCCTCTTTCCCTATGAATTACGGATTTTTTCGCATGTTTTATTTATTTTCAGCCGAACCTGCTTTCTATTTAATTTATATTATGCTTTATTGGATTTTTCCACTATAAATCTTACAAAACATCCAATTCACTCTTATAATGCCCCTTTACTTTCTCAATCCCTTCAACAACTCAATCTCCCTTGCATATCCATCAAGCTCATTAGGTGTCTCCAGATAAAATGGCAGATCCTTCAAGGCAGGATGATTGATAATTCTTGTAAATGCCTCAACCCCGATAGACCCTTCACCAATCTTCTCATGTCTGTCCTTATGACTCTCAAATGGATTTTTAGAATCATTAATATGAACAGCCTTCAATCTATCAAGACCAATAACATCATCAAATTCTTTAAGCACCCCATCAAGATTACAAACAATATCATATCCCGCATCATACACATGACATGTATCAAGGCAAACCCCCAGATGCTCATCAAGCTCTACCTTATCAATAATTCTTCTTATCTCTTCAAAGCTCCTGCCAATCTCCGTTCCTTTACCCGCCATAGTCTCCAAAAGAACCTTAGTAGTCTGCTCCTTCTTAATCACAGTATTAAGAGTCTCCGCAATATAATCAATCCCTACATCAACTCCCTGCTTAACATGGCTTCCCGGATGAAAATTATACATATTCCCCGGCACATACTCCATCCTGTTCAAATCATCCTCAAAAGTCTCAAACGCAAATCTTCTAGTATCCGCATCCGCCGAACAAGCATTAAGCGTATAAGGTGCATGCGCCAGAATAACATCAATCCCATTCTCCTTAGCAAACTCCCTAAACGCATCTATATCCTTCTCATCAATAGGCTTAGCCGCCCCACCTCTAGGATTCCTTGTAAAAAACTGAAAAGTATTCCCTCCCAGCTCAACAATCTGTTTCCCCATATTCAAAAATCCCTTAGAAGTCGATAAATGACATCCAATCATAAACTTACTCATAAAAAAATCCTCCTATTTAAAGCCGCCGTCAGGCGCTGTACCTCGCTCCACAAGCCAGCCGCCGTCAGGCGCTGCCATCTTACAACTCCACGCCCGCTTTGTGTCTCTCCCCCCGCCCACCACGCGTTCGCCGTCAGGCGGAGCCACCCCGTTGTATACCTTTCGCAGTAGCGTAAGCCCGGCTGGGTGTGTGTGGGAATTTGCGACATTTGAAGCTTGTGTGGAATTGCTTAGTGTGCCGTAAGCAAACCCTAGTGGAAATCCGCCATGGACGGCGGATTTAGCGACACCGGACACGGATGTCCGTGTGGAGCGACACGACCGCCTGAGATAACCTCCCCGGCACACTTAGCAATTCCCGCAAGGTTCAACCGGAGCAAATTCCCACACACACCCAGCCGGGCGCCCCCACCGCCACAACTCTTCTACAACAACTGGCTATAAATATCCCGCTTCGACACCCCTCTATCCTTCGCCGCCTTCTTCATAGCCTCTTTCTTATCCATTCCCTGTCCAATATACATATTCACATGCTCCTCAACAGACATGCTCTCCCACGCAGCCGCAGCTTCCTCTTTAAGCTGGCTTCTGGATTTGCCCTCTATGACAAGCACATACTCACCTCTAGGCTCATTCTCATCATAATACTGAATCGCTTCCTCAAATGTCGTCAGGAACACATTCTCATGCTTCTTGGTAAGCTCCTTGCATATCGACAGTCTTCTATCCATTCCAAACACTTCCGCAAGCTCTCTTAATGTAGCTTTAAGCTTGTGAGGTGCCTCATACACTATAATTGTCCTTGTCTCATCGACAAGCTCCGCCAGTACTTCTTTTCTTTCCTTCTTGTCATATGGCAGAAATGCTTCAAAACAGAATCTTCTCGTTGGCAGCCCTGACATCGTAAGTGCCGTCACACATGCAACAGCCCCCGGAAGTGATGTAACAGTAATACCAGCCTCATGGCACTGCCTTACAAGTTCCTCTCCCGGATCAGAGATACCCGGTGTACCTGCATCAGTTATCAACGCAACATTAGCACCAGCGCGCATCTTATCCACAAGCACTCTTGCCTTGTCAACCTTGTTAAATTCATGATAACTTGTCATAGGAGTCTTAATCTCAAAATGATTAAGAAGCTTTATGCTGTTTCTTGTATCCTCTGCCGCAATAATGTCCGATTCTTTCAAAATTCTGAGAACCCGGTAAGTTATATCTTCAAGATTACCGATTGGCGTTGCACACAGATACAGCATTCCCTGTCCCCTGCGCTCTGTTTTTCCACCATTATCATTAGTCATATCACCCATAACAAACCTCACATATATTTATTAAACTACAACACCATCTGATACAGCCATATCACAGCCTCAATACACTTCTGCCATCTGTAATCTCATGCCATCCCGTACAGCTTTAACAGTTCATTAGTATAACTTCCGTCCTCTTCATACACCACAAGCGGTTTCTCGACAATAAGCTGCCCATTGCCACATTTGACAGCCTCAATAAGAACCATGTTGGCATCCTTGTCCGCATACGGATAAACCATTCTTATCCTCTTAGGCTCCATTTTATACTTCCTGCATAGCTCAAATATATCCACAAGCCTTCTTGGGCGATGCACCATGTAAAATCGTCCTTTTACTTTAAGGCTTTTGCCAGCTGCACACACAACATCCTCAAGATTGCACAGTATCTCATGCCTTGCAACCGCCTTGGCACTGTCAGGATTGACAATTCCATGATTTTCGTCCATATATGGTGGATTACAGGTTATAACGTCAAACAGCTCACCATTAAGAAGCTGCCTGTAATCCTTAATATTTCCATGAATCATCCTGATATCCGTCTCAAGTCCGTTAAGAACGACATTTCTACATGCAAGGTCAAAACTTACATCCTGAACCTCAATTCCCGTGTAAGATGTACACTCCGTCTTACCTCTCATAAGAATCGGAATCACGCCATTACCTGTGCACATATCAAGCACTTTATCCTTACTTCCTGCATTTGCAAATGAAGATAACAACACGGCGTCCATGCCGAAGCAAAAGCACGCCGTATTCTGTATAAGTCTATATCCTTTGCATTGCAGATCATCTATTCGCTCATTCTCATTAAGCTCGTTCTGCATCTATCAGTCATCGCTAATATGCGACTTTCCTTCCTTTCTCTCTAAAGCTTCAAGCTCCTTTAACTCCTTGTCGTTGACATCATTCTTGTCATAACGCTTTCTAGGCTTGAATCTTAACTCTCCCACTGGATACTCACGTATCTCCTTCTCATCATTGTCAAGTGTAACAACAACCTTAACAAGCTGTCTTAACACATTCAAACTGTACACTTCACCCTTTAATTTCTCAGGCGTTGTGACATAATCACCAACTGCTGGAAGATGTGAATTAAGCTCCTCATATGTCTCCTGCTCGTTCTTTAAGCAGCACATAAGTCTTCCACACACGCCAGATATCTTAGTTGGATTAAGCGAAAGGTTCTGCTCCTTCGCCATCTTGATTGAAACCGGATTGAAGTCTGGTAAAAATGTTGCGCAGCACAATGGTCTTCCGCACACACCTATACCGCCTCTTAACTTGGCTTCATCCCTTACACCTATCTGTCTAAGCTCTATTCTTGTCTTAAACACTGCCGCAAGGTCTTTTACAAGCTCACGGAAATCAATTCTTCCATCTGCTGTAAAATAGAACAATACTTTATTATTATCAAATGTATATTCAACCTGAATAAGCTTCATATCAAGATTATGCTTCTTAATCTTCTCAAGACAGATATCAAATGCTTCCTTTTCCTTCTGTCTGTTCTTCAACTCTCTGTCATCATCATCCGGTGTGGCAATTCTTATAACCGCTTTAAGTGGCTGTACGACCTTGCTATCGTCAACCTCACGTATTCCAAGAACAACACTGCCGTACTCTACACCTCTTGCAGTCTCAACTATAACATGCTGTCCTGCCTCAATATTATCAAACCTGCCTGGCGCAAAAAAGTAAATCTTGCCAGCCTGTCTGAATCTGACTCCAATAACCTTAGTCATTATATTTCTCCATTTCTATCTATATCAAATCCTGATGCTATGCCTCTTTGATTGTCATGATAAGAAGCTCAATAACAAGATCAAAGTTAACATTAGCTTTAAGACGTATCTTAACCTTATCTATCGCTGTGAGAATATTCTCCAGCCCTTCATATGAACACTGTGACCCGATAGTCTTGATAAGACCAATCTCATCCTTGAATATAAGTCCGTTAGTATCATTCGTGCTCTTAAATACAAGCACATCCCTGTACCACATTGAAAGCATATCAAGATAATCGTCTATAGATGCCTTGTAATCTGTGACAGCTTTTACCTCATTCATAATCTCTGTCACTGAATACTCTTTTGCATGCCTGACAACTCTTAATACTGATTCCTTCAGCTTTGCAAAATCAGATGACGTAGCAATTGCTACAGCCCTTCCTATATTGCCCTGTGCAAATCCTACTGCAAATTTAATCTCATAATCTGTCAAATCATAATTGTCTTTAAGATACTTAGTAACACACTCATCACCAACCGGCTTAAAATCAAGCCTTACGCATCTTGAAAGAATTGTCTGTAAGAATATGTCTGCATTAGTTGTAAGCAGAATTATTATTCCATATTCAGGTGGCTCCTCTATTGTCTTTAAAAGTGCATTCTGGGCCTGAACTGTAAGCTTCTCCGCCTCATCAACTATATATATCTTATATCTGTTGCTATATGGCTTAATCTGCATGTCACCTATAAGCTGTGCCCTGATGTCATCAACACCTATGCTTCCGCTTTTCTCATGATTAATCCATATAATATCAGGATTATTGCCTGATTCAGCCTGAATACATGAATGACATTCCATACATGGCTCACCCGTCTGTTTCTCACATTCAAGTGCAGCCGCAAATGCATTCGCCATCATCTTCTTGCCGCTTCCAAGTCCACCATTGAATATATAGGCGTGCGAAACCTTATTCATTCTAATGCCATTTTGCAAATGTTCTTTAATTTTATCGTGACCGTATATATCTGCAAATGTATTCATCTTTCTATCTCCATATCAGTTATGAAATAATCAGGTTGAAATATCTATAAGCATTCCCCTTATATCATCAATCTTGCCAACAATTGCCAGATGATCCTTCTCCTCTTTCATAAGCTCCGCAGCCAAATCATCAAGATTCTTATCCACAAGCTTCACAATTCCATACACTCTGTGTCTTCCTCTTCTGTCGAGGAAATTCTCTCTCGAAAATTCGTGTGATCTTGATGTTATCTCATTCATAAAGCCTTTGACAAGCTCACGGTATCTCTTCATATCCTTGATATCCATATGCTTGGCAATCTTATCGCCCTGCTCTGAGATATCCTGAATCATTCCTTTAAGCTTCTCAGCTAAATCCTTCTCTTCGATATTGCTTATGAGTGTGAACTTAAAGCTTTCATCACCGCTTTTGACACTCTGCTTGTTATCAACCTGTTGTGTGCTGGTAACCTCATTTACCTTGATATCCATTATATCATCAACTCCTTGCGTATAGCAACTTTTACTTCATTAATACATTCCTCAAGCTCTGTATTATTGAAAAATCTTTTTGTTATGTGGCAGTTCGTTATATTTTCCTCAGAAAAATCCTTTGCATCAGCCAGAAATCTTCGGCACATCTCCTCGTATCGTGGAATTTCCTGCTTTCTCTCACGTTTAAGTGCCCTTTCCAGCCTGATTCCGTCATCCACTTCTATATATATCGGCATTATATGTTCATTACCATAGTATCTGCAAAATGCATTATATGCCTCAAGGGTTCCTATCACAATATATCTGTCGCCGCTGTTAAGATTTACCTGTCCGTCATCAACTGTGAAATATTTCCACATGCCATATACTGTGTCATAACATCTCATCTCGATAATCTTGCCGGCATCTTTTAATTCATCCGCCACAGCATCATCAACAAAATGGTATTCAACGCCATCTGTCTCACCACTTCTCATCGGTCTTGTTGTATACATTGTAATTGTATTTAGATTAAGCTCCTCATCTTCACACAGAGCCTTGTATATCTTATCCTTACCTGATGCACTTTTTCCCATTATAAATGCAATCTCAGCCATTACTAAATCCTCGTACACATTTAATCTTCATATCTTCTGTAAGTCCTAGAACTTCCAATCCATGCTCTTTTCCACTCTTTAGCATGTTAATTATATCCTCAGTCACCACCTCACCTGGATTAACCAGATTAATTCCCGGTGGATATATGCCCACAGCATCACCCGCAATGCATCCTGCGCTCGCTTCCAATTCAACCATATCTGTCTCGGCATTAAGCGCATCATATATGGACATTACTATCCTGGGATATACATTATTGTCTATATCGGACATATATTCCTGTATTGAGTCATTGTCACTATCCAATGATATATCAAACTCTTCATTGTCAAGATTTCTCAATGCCTGTAGGAATCTCACATATCCCTCATCTGTATCTCCTATGCTTGTCATGGCAATCACATATTTCTCTGATGCCATCTCAAGCTCTATCTTATAAATCTCACGAAGCTGTCTGGAAAGCAATGCTCCGTCTTTGACAATAAGAACAATCTTAGATATATCATCTGTTTCAAGCAGCTTAATATATTTAAGTTTTCCTATCTCTTCTCTTAGTTTAATTAATCTTTCAACATATTTATCAAATAAATCTTTAGCATTATCCTTTAAAAGGGTTATACAGTTATCAATACTTGCCATAAGTATATAAGACGGACTAGTTGACTGATACATATTCCAGTACATTCTTATACGCTCCACGTCAATCCTTCCATAGTTAACCATAAGTAATGCCGTCTGTGTAAATGCTGGCAATGTCTTATGAATACTCATAATAACTGCATCCGCACCCAGTCTTACCGCATTGACCGGAAATGCTTCATGAAATCCAAAATGTGCTCCATGTGCTTCATCAACTATAAGCACCGCACCATATCTGTGGACAACATCTGCAATCGCTCTCACATCACTGACTATTCCCTCATATGTCGGTGATGTTATTATGACTGCCTTAATATCGTTATCTTTTCTATCCTTTAATATGGCTTCAATCTCTTCTGCTTTTACCTCTCCATATATTCCAGCTTCCCTGTTAATCATATCTGGATATATATACACTGGATTAAGCTGTCCAAGATATAGTGAGTTAATCACTGAACGATGTACATTTCTTGCAACTATGACATTATCCCCTGCCTTAGCCGCTCCACATATCGCCGCCATTATTCCTGCCGAACTTCCATTAACCAGTAAAAATGCTTCATCAGCCCCATATAATCTGGCTGCCTCTTTAGCACAGTCTCTTATTATTCCTGTTGCATGATGCAGGTTATCAAACCCTGTAACCTCGGTTATGTCTATTTTTACCGGGTCAGGCATGCTTATCAGCTCTTTATTGCGCTTCGCTCCGGGCATGTGCATAGGAAGAATATCCTCATATTCTAATTCTTTAAGCTTATCAAACAGCTCTCCCATGTACACCCCCATGTTATCTATTCATAATTACCATCACAATGCTGTTATATGTGGTTCATACACATTTATAATATTATTCTGTCACAATTAATTTAACTGTCTTACTATCTGTGCTTCCAATGGCATCTGTTACTTTATAAGTAATAGAGTATTCACCTGCCTGGTCAAATGTATATCTTCCTATAGTAATAATCTTGCTTGTAATATCATTGCCACATGTATCTGAAGCTGTAACACCATTTAAAATATTAACATCTTCACCTATCTTACATGTTATATCTGATGCACCTGTAATCTTAGCTGAATAATCTTTCCATGGATTATTCTCATCTGGGTCAGTTGGATCCCATCCAGCATTAACGCTGTCTAATGGAATCTTAATTGTCTCTGGCTTACCTAATGGTCCTGGATTCTCAGCATCATCATATATGGTTACTCTTGTATTAACTGGGCAATTATCATATATCCACTTAACATCTCTTACGCATAATCTCACGCATCCAAGTGATGCAAATGAACCAAGCTTATTATATTCCTCTGTCTCAAGAGTTGACTTGTCTGTCTTAAGATAAGGAACTGAATGGAAAAGATATCCATCATATATTCTGTTAGCATACTGTCCATAAGTATCATCAACCATAAGTCTCCACTGATACTTATTAGAAGTTGCAAAATCTGTTCCTATAATAGTCTCTTCTCCAGCACGTCCACATGAGCAGGCAAAGGCTTTAACAGGTATTGTATACTCACCATTAGAATCTATTCCGTATACTGTAACGCAATTGGCAGCTCTGTTAACTCTTATATAATAAGGATATCTTACATCTTCTGGTGGTGTATAAGTCACTTCTGTTGACTCTGGCTCTTTGTCCTCATGCCATACAACCTCTCTTGGTGCTTCTGTGACATGCTCTGTCTTATTATTCTTATCTTCTTTAACTTTCTTCTCACCTGTTGAAAAGAATCCAAAACTGAATATCTTCATTAATATAACAAGAACAACTACTATTGCAACAACACCTATTCCGCCATATATAAGAATCAGGTCAAGATTCCTTCTGAACCAGCTTTTACGTCTTCTAAGATATTTATAGTTAATATTACCTTTACTCATCATGTATCCCCTTAATTATTAATCAATCAAATCTATTAAAGTATATCCTGAAATGTCTAATATTCTCTAATATGTACAAATAAATCTATTTTAAAGTCTCGCTAACATAATACCACATATATATAATAAATACGAGATTGTTTTTATTATAGTGGCTTAATTTAATAAAATCTTAATCTAATAAAATAATAAAAGACCTGTATTAAAATAATACAGGCCTAAAAATAAAAAAGTGCCTAGAGCCGGAATCGAACCAGCGACACGAGGATTTTCAGTCCTCTGCTCTACCGACTGAGCTATCTAGGCATAGTAGCGGGGACAGGATTTGAACCTGTGACCTTCGGGTTATGAGCCCGACGAGCTTCCGAGCTGCTCTACCCCGCGATAATATGAAATTAAGTGGGCGGAGAAGGATTCGAACCTTCGAAGGCATAGCCAGCAGATTTACAGTCTGTCCCCTTTGGCCACTCGGGAATCCGCCCAAATGTGTATACCAGGTATCTATAATCACTCGCTTTACAGATAACCTGTAGAGCCGACAGTCGGAGTCGAACCAACAACCTGCTGATTACAAATCAGCTGCTCTGCCATTGAGCCATGTCGGCATATCGATGGGACCAATAGGGCTCGAACCTATGACCCTCTGCTTGTAAGGCAGATGCTCTCCCAGCTGAGCTATGATCCCATATCAATATACAATTATTCAATTGTAAGCGACCCGAAAGGGGTTCGAACCCTTGACCTCCGCCGTGACAGGGCGGCGCTCTAACCAACTGAGCCACCGGGCCATCGCAATCTACAAGAATTATAACATACTTCTTATAATTGTGCAATTCAAAACTTAAAAAAAGTTGAGAATATTAGAAAAAATCAAGTAGTTATCTGTAAAACAGATACTTACAACTGATTCCTTCAAAACTTCATACCAAATTCTTCATCCGTTCTATATGTCATCCTG